>OLQY01002318.1_pt1 | contig 12447 bp, 9 predicted proteins | sample 1672851 | NCBI WGS metagenome assembly OLQY01 (sample SAMEA3136730, study PRJEB25190) | human gut metagenome | reverse complement strand
GGTGTCCACCCCTCTTGTGCCCCTCGCCGTGGGTACGGCGCCCCTGCCGGGCAGGCAAGTTAGGTTCGCTTCTCAAGCAGCAACCTCCCGTTCAACAAAAATTGAAAACCCCCGGTGTTTGTTCACACAACGAACAAACACCGGCGGTATACTTGCGGTATTATAAAGAATGTAAGGTGGAATTATATTGTCTACTATTTTAATCGCAGACGATGAGGCGCGTATCCGTCGTCTGGTCAGCGACTTTCTCAAGCGGGACGGTCATACCATCGTCGAAGCCGCCGATGGAAAGGAAGCGCTGAATATTCTGGAGAACCGCCGTCCGGGACTGGATATGGCCATTCTGGACGTGATGATGCCGGGGATGGACGGTTTTGAAGTCCTGCGGGAGCTGCGCGAGCAGGAGCACGGCGAAACCCACCTGCCGGTTATGCTGCTCACCGCCCGTGCCGAGGACGCGGATCAGGTGCGTGGCCTGGAAGGCGGTGCGGACGATTACGTCACCAAGCCGTTTTCGCCGATCGTGCTGGCGGCCCGCGTGCGCACACTGCTCAAACGAGAAGGCCGCGCCGGTGCACCGCTCGAACAGCTTGGCAAGCTGTCGGTCAATGAGCTGCGCCGTGAGGTCATGGTGGAGAACAAGCCGATCGACCTGACCCCCAAGGAGTACGAGCTGCTCATCTACTTCAAAAATAACCGCGCGATTGCGCTGTCGCGCGAGAGCATCCTCAATGCTGTCTGGGGTTACGACTACTTCGGCGACCTGCGTACTGTGGATACGCACGTCAAAAAGCTGCGCGCCAAGCTTGGGGAGTGCGGCACCATGATCGAAACCGTGCGCGGCTACGGTTACCGCTTTGAGGTATGAAGCTGAAGCATCGGTCAATCCGGTTTAAGTTTTTTGCCGCGATCAGCATTATCGCGCTGGTGTTTATCGGTATTCTGGTGCTGCTCAACGTGTTTTTCTATCAGGATTACTATATGATGACACGCCGAAGCGAGCTGCGCGATGCCTACGGTAGCATCTGCACCAGCTACGCGAGTGATTCCTCGGATGTTGCCGCGCTGCTGGACAGCTATGAGAGCCGCAGTGCCATTCGTCTGGCGGTGGTGACCGATAACGGCGATGTGATTACCTCGTCTGCCATGCAGGAGGGCGACGTAGGGTTTGATTTTGGGCACATGGAGCAGAAGTTCCGCAGCTTTGCGGTGCTGGCGTCCGTGGTCCAGAATCGTGACTGGGTAGATTTGGGTAAAAACGAATACCGCTTTATGACGATCAGTCTGCGCGATAATGACCAGTATCTGTGTCTGATCGGCGTGCTGAATGCGGAACACGGTGAATATCTGATCGCATATATGCCCTATGCGTATATCGAACAGAATTCTTCGCTGAATCTGGTGTTTCTGCTGATTGCCGGCGGCTGTGCGCTGCTGATTTGTCTGGGGTGCGGCTATGTTATCTCGCGTCAGTTTACGCGCCCGCTTATTCAAATGGCGGGACTGGCCGACCGAATGAGTGAGCTGGATTTCTCTATGCAGTACACCGGCAAGGAGGACGGCGATGAGATTGACCAGCTGGGACAGTCGCTCAACCGTCTGTCTGCGTATTTGGAGCAGGCGATCGGTGAGCTGAAGGAGTCCAATGATCAGCTGGCGCAGGAGATCGAGGAGAAGGAGCGTATCGACAATATGCGGCAGGAGTTTATCGTCAACGTGTCGCATGAGCTGAAAACGCCGATTGCGCTCATTCAGGGCTATGCCGAGGGCCTGACGGCTGGCGTGGCCGATGACCCCGAGGACCGCAAGTTCTACTGCGACACCATCGCCGATGAGGCCGACCACATGAACAAACTGGTCATGCAGCTGCTCAGTCTTTCACGGCTGGAGCTGGGTGCAGAGCAGACGTTCGACGAGGATATTGATCTGCATGCACTTTGTGCGGAAGCGGTGCGCAAAACCGCTGTTTTGTGTGAAAACCGAGGTTTGACCGTGGAATATGAGAACACGCATATTACGGTCCGCACGGACGGTGATCTGCTCGATCAGGTGCTGATGAATTACCTGTCCAACGCCATCCGCTACACGCCCGAGGGCAAGCACATTGAGATTTCGGCGGCAAGAACCGGAAACAGCGTGCGCCTGTCCGTGTTCAATGAAGGTGAAGGTCTGCCGGAGGAGGAGCTGCCGAAGATCTGGGAGAAATTCTACCGCACCGATCGCGCCCGCACCCGAGAGGCCGGCGGCACCGGCATCGGTCTGTCGCTTGTCCGCGCCATCGCGGATACCCTGCACGGCGCCTGCGGCGCGGAGAACGTCGAAGGCGGTATCTGCTTCTGGTTTGAACTGCCGGATCTGCTGCCCGCAGAGGACAGCGAGATAAAAGACTGAATTTGTCGAATAGAAAATTGAAAATCATGCTTGACAACTGCTCTATCCTATGGTATAGTATATAAGCACTCTGAGAGAGAGTTGCGATAAAATCTATATCGCGGGGTAGAGCAGTTGGTAGCTCGTCGGGCTCATAACCCGGAGGCCGCAGGTTCAAGTCCTGTCCCCGCAACCATGTTTGACCGCTGATTTCGTAGGAAATCAGCGGTTTTTTATACTTTTTGAAAGCACTTAGAAAACTTCCGGGTAGGAAACCTCAAAAGTGTTCTTTATAAGCAAAGAACCAATCCGGTAAAAAATGAGGGGATTTTCCTGATTTTTTTTGCCGGAGGAGTTGGTGTATTAATTGGGGACGAGCTCTATGTGTAAACCAGTCAGTAACAATGTCACTTTTGGTGTGCCTCATATAGAGGAATAGATTATTAGTAAGCCTGAGTCACTTACTTTAAAGTCATGCCAACTGCACCGACAACCTTTTTTCCACGACCCAGTTTGATGCTTTCGACACCACTTGAACGTCGGGCAACAGGAGTGATGATAGACACATTTGGGCAATGAGCGTGACTAGTATCCGTTAGCAGTAGAACTGCTTCATCGGAATACAAAATATCGACAAGCTGATCGGCAGTCAGGTTTATAAGGTATACGCCTTTGGAACCAGGACTTTGAATAGGAATTTGACTTTGAGTACTGATGCGCAGGAGATAACCCTGACAGGTGGCAACAATCAGATTACGTTTGGGTTGATAGATAATACAGCGGCATACTTTATCATCGGATTGCAGGTTCATACCGGAGACTAAACCACTGTGCAGACCTTTTCTGCGAGTAATATCGGAAACATGAAGATGCAGAGCATGTCCGAAAGTGCTGGCGATGAGAATATCGTCGTGTTCACTGCAACAGCAGAGAGAAACTATTCTGGAATCTAATAAATTATTAATTAACTGCTTCCCCGATGGATTGATAGCGATGATTTTGTCAAGCGGAAGGCGTACTAGCTTACCGCTTTCAGCGATACAAAGTAGAGAATCCGCCTGCTCAATGCAATCTGCTATGCACCCTCCCTCGATAAGGGCAGTACGGCAGTCTTGCCATGTATGGCTTTGCAAGAAGTCCTTTGTAGTAACAGCTTGTGGAATATACCAGATAACACCATCGCAGGACATAATAAGTTTGGCTGTTGCATGGTTAAAAGAGAGGAAACGAGCAATTTTTGACTTATAAATTTTGCTGTCCAAAAGTCTTTTGCCGGAGAGTGGTCGTTTTTTGCAGGGATAATCAGACGGAAGAGTGATAAATTGACCATTATCAAGCAGCGCAATAAGAGTAGTAGAGCCACAAGTCGCAAAGGAATCCTCAACTGGCTGACCTGTAACTATGGGAACAGGTTCACGGCGCAAATCAACAACTGATGGAATGGAGGCAGGGCGATCTGAAGAAGCGAAGACAGGGATCCACTTGTTGCTCTGTGGATTTTCATCCTGATGCAGCAGAGGGGAGGTAGTACGGAGATAATCTAAGGTAGTGATAGACTGCTGTGGTTCTGGAGAAGAGGGAACAGTAAGAGTTTCACAGAAGCGGCTTGTGAATTCACCATCCAGATTAACAGAAAATGGATGATTATCTTCGACCGATTGAAGATGTACTTTCAGCTGATCACCTTTATGCAGGATGATGTCGGTTGAGCCATCAAGAATATATCGTGTTTTTTGAGGGGACAAGTGGAGTTGAGATGCTGCTGTGGTGCCGTTAATATCTAGATAAAGTGGTCGCTGCTCGAGGATATGAAGTAACTTGCGTTGCCCATCAGCACTGGCGTAATCTGCAGTCAATCGACTGGGATTATCCTGTGCGTGTCCCATCAGCGCGGAGATTGCATCGCGGGAAGCGTTGGTCATTGCGAGTTCGGTTGCGGCCTGATGACGCATTAGATATACGACAGGACTACCTTCGTACTCTCGGTTCAGCGCAGAATCTTCACGTAAATCGGCGAGAGCTGCTTCGAAAAGTGCTTCGTCAATTTTGACTTTTTCGCATAATACCTTAAAAATGCCATTTACTTCTTTGTCCATACATCGTAGATCATACTTTGTGCCAACGCATGCAAGTGGCAGTTTTTTAACAGTTTCTTCAGCGTGAGGATCACCTTGCTCCGTTAGCCAGATGATTGCTTGTTGACGGCGCTCCTCCAGAACCTGATAGAGCTTGGGCGTTAGGGGAAGCAGACGGTAACCATTGGAAGTTTTTACTGAGAATTGTAGTTCACGGCTAGAGTGCTTCGTTGTATGTGTCAGTTCCAGAGCATATAGGTCATCTGCTATTTTATGAATGTCGCCGAAAGAAAGGCCGGTACTTTCTGTAGTACGATAGCCAAGCATAAGCATCAGAAGTACGGCTATACAGGCACCGTTCGTATGACTCATGGCAATACAGCGGTTATACAAATCTAAAACAATTTTGCGGGGGATGGATTTAGCGGTAAGTCGCTTTTTTATCAACAGTTTACCACGCTGTTCTTCGGAAAGTGAGCGATTGGAAGTGTAGGAATCTTCAGCTATGTCATTCATTACACCCATGCCCCAAAGAGTGGTATCGGAGTATCCGGCTGCTGCTGCGGCTGTAATGAAACAGCAAAAAATGATACTTGCTGTTTCTTCACGGACATTATATTTATCAAAAAGATTGTGGTGCTTTTCCCACAATTCTTCAAAGTCGGTCAGTGTAAGCCGATGGTAGGCCAAGCCATCAAAAATCTTTGCAATAACCAAGTTAAAAATACGGTCATAAGCTGCACAGGTGCTGTCTTGCCACAGGCGGTTATTCTGTATATGGAGAAGAACTTTGTTATACACACCCCATGTGGTCAACTTGTGGTCTGGTGTTTCGGTGGAGTACGATTTTCTTTTGGAATAGATAATAGGAACCGTGCGGGTGTCAGGATAACGACCAGAACTGGCTCTGATTTGTTTCAGAATTAACATAAAACCTCCTAAAATGATAAAATTCTTATTGAGAAAAGTTCAGTATATTGAAAATAGTGATATTATTTTACTATAGTGTGAACGACTACAGGAAAATACGATAGAAAGTAAATAAATTCTTAGTTTTATGTTTGCAATAGATTAAATATTTTTTACCGTGTTTGGGGCAAAATATATGGCGACTTTTAAGGAGTCGGCGCATAGTCGAAAGTAGCCGTAACACCATAAGGGGCTTGAATATGCATAGTAAGATCGCTCTTTGCGGAGAGGAAGAGCATTAGAGTAGGAGAACCATGTACTGTAGCGGGGAATAGAAGCTGGCGATGCCATCGATCGAGCTGTGCAGCAAGGTGAAAGCAAACGCCTGGATTGTTATAATCTGGATAATATTGTTCAAAAGTGCGTTGAGGTGTGCGGCCTAAGAGCACATCGACCTGAGCTTCAGTAAAGCCACAGATACGACGGGCGTAGTAGGAAAAATTTTCTCGAACAAAATTGGTACGAGTAGATGGATTTTCGATATGAAAGAGATTTTTATATAGGGGGTTAACAAATTTTTTGAGGTGTTCTGGAGTTAATCGCTTTCCGCTGATTTCAATGAAAAGTGGAGATTCAAGGGTAGCACCAGCAGATAGACGAGATGCGCAGATTTCACAGAGAAGTGATGCACACAAGGGGGTAAGTGGTAGATAGCGATATTGTGACTCTTCTTCAAGAAGTGAGGTCATTTTAGGTGTTTTATATCTTTTCTGGTAGAAAATATGGTCAATTTTAAGTGAATATGTACCGTTTTGTGCTTGAAAGCTTTCAATGTTCAGACCGCAAAGCTCGTAGATGGTCAGTCCAGTAAGGGTGTGCAGGAGAGTAGCGCCATAGAGAGGCTCACTTGCTACTTTGTCAAGACAGTTATTTACAAAACATTGAAAATAAATAATGTCTACATGCTTTGGCATAATATTTTTGGCAGCTTGCTCAGCTTTGGAACGCGTAAAATAAAGAGATTTTCCACTAAAGGGATTTTCGTTAAAGATGTTGTCTTTACATAGTAATCGTGATACTTGCTCTAAGGCAATCCATATATCTTTTTGGTTCTCTTTAGTAGAAAAAAATTTTTTAATGAGTGAATTCGAAAAATTATAATCTCTTAAAAAAGAAAAAAGTTGGATTTTTGAGATATTTACGAAATGTATGAGCAACTTAAAACGACGTTCAGCAGCACGACTAAGTCCAAGTGAATTATGGATACGATCCTGCTCGAGAAAGACGTAAAGCGCAAGAGGCACATCAGGAAGGGCATTAGCTTTAAGCCAGGCAGTAATAGCGTCACGATTTTGTAAAAGGAGTTCTTGCTGGATTTGCTTAATTTTCTGGGGAGCGGCGTCATCTGTACAGCGAAAAGAAGGAGCCTGAGCAAAGCTTTTTTGGGCATCAGGCGTGAGAAGATATACATGTCGGCGCGGCTTGCCATGGCCATCGGTATAGACGCTGATCCGAAAGGGGATACCAAGATAAAACACTTCTTTTTTAACAGGCATTTATATCATCCTTTATGAGAAATAGGCACAAAAAAAGACCAGCTTTGCTGGTCTTTAGTAATTACAAGATATTTTATAGGCAATGAAAAAAGGCTTGGATGCCAAAATCTTTTTGGTATCTAAGCCTATCTATACTTTTTCATAATATTATTATACCACAGAAAATTCTTATTGTAATTACTGACTTGTTCTAACTTATTCCGGATGTGTTCCATATGCGTTCTATCTTGTTTTGAAATTTTTCGAATATTTTGTCAGCATAATACTTACCGAATAGAATTCGAGTGAGATGCAATAAAGTTATATATGTGTTTGTCAATAGAAAAGTCTTGCAAAAGGGCGTCAAAAAGGTGAGCACCTTCAACACCCAATATGCTTTTTAGGATTGTATGGACCGAGCTCCAACGCTCACCATCTGGTGCGCGAACAGGTCGAGCCCTTTTTGCAAGAGTTTTGGAGCCCTTTTGCGAGGGTCGGGTGCGCGAAACACTCGCGCCCTTCTGCTCACCTTTTGGAGCCCCAAAGCCCTTTTTCAAAAAGAGTTCCGCTGTCGGTTCATGGACTGCGTAAGCCGGTAACTCTCACCGGAGAAAATCACGATATAGCTGTGGTGGATTAACCGGTCAACTAGAGCTGCTGTGAGTCTGTTGTCTCCAAAGACGGTGTTCCACTGAGAGAACTCCAAATTGGAAGTAATAATCAGGCTCTTGCGCTCGTAGCAGTCAGAGATTACTTGGAACAGCAGCTCGGCTGCATCTTTGTGTAGCGGGACAAAGCGAATTTCATCAATCACAATCAGCTCCACTTTTTTCAGGGAGCCGAGGAAGTTGTTCGGCGTTCCTTTGTTATTCTTTTCCAAGAGAAGATTGGCAAGACCGGCTGCGGTAAAGAACCGGACCTTTCGCCCTTCCTGGCAGGCTTTCAGAGCAATGGCTGTGGCAAGATGTGTTTTGCCCGTGCCAACCGTCCCCATAAAAATCAGATTCTCCATAGGGGCGAGGAAATCCAGCTCGGTCATGTATTCCTGCGTTAAGCCGTTGGGAAGTTCAATGGCAGAGTTCCAGACAAACTCATCTAACGTCTTCAGTACGCGGAATCCTGCCGTTTTTACCATGCGGTTAATACGGTTGGCTTCCCGTTCCTGTAACTCCAGTTTCAAAAGCTCTGTCACATACTGCTCGGTATTTTCATACCGCACAGAGCGCCAGCCCTTTGCCATGCCTCCCAGCTTCACCTGTCGCATCATCAGTTCAATCTGTTCAGACATGAGCTTCACCTCCTATCAGCTCGTCATAGACGGAAAGATTGGGGTTGTAGTTCAGCGTCGGTCCAGAGGACAACTGCAATGGGTCAGGGCGGTATTCCTTCTTCGCTATCATGTAGTAACACTGGCGCAGGCTGTCAGCATCGGTTCGTCCGTGCTGTGCTGCTAGTTCCAGCGCATCGTTGCACAGGTCGGCATTTCCGTCACTCACAATCTCGTTGAGTAGCCGTAAGGCATTCTTGCGCTCCTTTCCCTGCATAGATGCCAAGTATGTTTGCCATTGCTACGGCATCTGGTGGAAAAATCGAGTGCTTTCAATCTTTTTACAAAGGGTAGACACATACTGCGTCCAGTCATAAACCTCATCATTCTGCTTGTAACTGCGCCGGAAGGTGCCAGCAGCACGGTGGTCATGAAAAAATTCAATGTGGTCAAAGAAGATTTTTGCTTGTACCACCTCACCAGCCAGCGCCGGAGACAGTCCGTACTTGTTGGTGTCAATTACCACAAAGCCTGTTTTGCTCACGGTCAGCGAAGCATAGCGGAACACCGAGAAAGGATACTCCGGCAGGGTCAGCAGTGCATTGGCGTCTGCCTGCCACAGTTCTTGAATGGGAACCTTGTGAATGTAGTGGTCACGCTGGGCATCCGTTTCACACCAGTCCCACAGGTAGTCCTCGTTAAACTTCTCAAAAGAAGTAATGGTGGGAACCGGCACAAAAGCGTTCCTTCGGCTGTACCCAACCTTGTTCTCTACATTGCCTTTCTCATTGCCAGAAGCCGGATTGCAGAACTCGGCCTGGAAACGGTAGGGCAGCATAAAACGGCTAAATCCATCCGTGAGAATGCGTTCATTTCCACGCAGAACCTGGGCAATAGCGGTGGTCATGTTGTCGAAACGGAGTCGGGGCGGTACGCCGCTAATGCGCTCAAAGATTCGCCGCATACCTTCCAGCAGGCACTCTTGATTCTGCGAGGGGAAGGCTTGTGTGTAACCCTTGTTGGAATACGGGAACGAGATGGTCAATGCGTAACCCTTCTGCTCTTGTCCAACAGAGTCGTAATACAGAAACTCACCGAAGTCTACTTGTCCGCAGCCGGGAATGCGTTGCAGAGGCAGGAAACCTGCGTTTTGGACTTTCATCACATACTTTTTCTTGCGTACATACCGCTTTACGCTGGAGTAGCTGCCTGTGAAACCGTACTCATCTCGCAGGCGGCAGAACAGCCGCCAAGCGGTGTGCCGCTGCTTTCTTGGAATCTTGCGGTCTGCTTCCAGCCAGCCGTCTACAATGGGAATGAACCCTCCCAGCACCGGATAACTCGTTGGCTCAGTATCCGGGAGGTTGCCCTCGCTCCAGTTATCTTTCTGCGCGTATTTCTGGACCGGCTTAAAGCTGTGACCGGTGATACGAGAAATGTCTCGTAGACTTTTCTCTTCATTTTCGTAGAGATCTTTGATATACTGTATTTGAGCCATTCTTAACACCTTTCTGCTACCTCATTAGTTTATTGGACACAAACTAATGGTAGCTGTTATTGGGGGTGCTGACAATGGCTCATTTTTTGTGCCATCGGGGTGCTCATATTTTGGAGCTCTTTTGCTCGACTTTTATTTTACCGAAAACAAGTTATATACTTGAAATACAAAATGTCTTATGATAATATGAAGCTATAAACATTCCGATGCATTATTTTTAATAGTTGCAGGAGAGCAACTGATTATATAAGAAATAAGGAAAATGAAATGACTCGGATTATTAGAAGAATCAAGTCATCTGCGGAAAGAGGGAAATATGGCTTACGAAATAGATTTCATTGGTGTTGGTGATGAGTGCAAAAAAGATGCTGATGCTATCGTTTTACGTTGGAAAGATGTACTTGGCAATTATAAAATTGCCGTGTATGATGGTGGGTTGCAAGCCCATGGTGAAAAAATGGAGCAGCATCTAAATCGGTATTATTTTGCTGAGAATGATGAAAAGGTGATCGATTATGTTATCTGTTCGCATTCGGATTACACCTCTGGTTTGAAAAATATATTAGAGAAATTTGAAGTACGAGCGTTATACATGAATCGCCCATGGTTATATGTGGATGATATTTGGGATAAAGTAAGAGATGGCCGCATTACAAAAAACAGCCTCATTGAACGTTTAAAAAATAAATATCCATATATCAATAGCCTGGAAGAAATTGCACAAAATAAAGAAATTCCAATATATGAAGCATTTCAAGGAACTGTTATTGATAATAAGTTAACAATACTATCTCCCAATAAGGAGTTTTATCTTGAGTTACTGGTAGAATCAACTAAAACACCTTTGATAAATGACAGTGCCAATATTATGCTTTTAAAATTTTTTGAAAGTGTTGCTCAATATGTGAAGAATCTCATTGAAACATGGAGCAGTGAAAAGTTACGTGAGAATGTGTCTACTTCGGCGGAAAATGAAATGAGTGTTGTTATCTATGGAGAAATAAATGATAATTTTCTATTAACCGGTGATGCTGGAATCCGCGCGCTAGATAAAAGTATCACGTATTCTGAAAATATCGGGAAGGTGCTTAAAGACAATGTAGGCTTTATTCAAGTTCCACATCATGGAGGTCGTCATAATATTAGTCCATCTATCCTTAATCGTCTAATTGGGGATGTTGTGGAGGAAGGTGAAACTACTGGAAAAACTGCATTTGTTTCAGTTGCCAATAGTTCGGATCATCCACTTCAAATGGTAGTTAACGCATTTACAAGAAGAGGTGTGAGGGTATATCAAACAAAAGGTAATATAATTCACCATCACAGGGATATGCCAAACAGACTAGGATGGACCACATTGGAACCACTTGGGTTCGAACAGAAAGTAGAGGCGTGGGATGATTGATGGAAATAATAAAAAAATATTTTGATGATTTTGTTTTTATGGCAAGAGCAATGCCGGCTATGGTAGCTGGTTTACCGTTGATAGTGATAATAGTATATAACGGAATAGTAGCTAATAATTGGTCAGAGACAAGTACGTCCATTGCATCTGGGATAGCAATAATATTCATTGTATTCTCTGCTTATATTGTTCGCGAATGGGGAAAAACTTACGAAGAAAAGATGTTCAAGGAATTAGGGGGAATGCCAACAACGATAATTTTGCGTTTTTCTGATAATACGATCGATGATGTTTCTAAAGTGAAATATCATCAATGGCTTAATACTTGTTTGGAAGATATTTCATTACCTATGTCGTTAATAGAAGAAGAGACCGATTCAATATCTGATAAAAAGTATATTAGTGCGATGACACACTTACGCACCTATGCAAATTCCAATAGAGATAGATTCCCAAGAGTGTATCAAGAATTGAAAAAATATAATTTTTGGAGAAATTTATATGGATGTAAAATCTTGTCTACAATATTGTATGCTATTCTGCTTCTTAGGGAATTTATGGTTATAGATTCTTTTAGTTTGAAGGAAATGATTGTCACCCCATTCCCGAAGTATGGTGTTTTTATAGGATTATTAATATGGATTTGTGTTTTTTGTTCAGTCGTGACAGCAAAGACAGTTAAGAGAAATGCATTTGATTATGCGAGAGCACTTCTTGAGATAATTGAAAATCTTTCTCAAGAAAAATTGTAATATAAAGATACAAGTAATAGTCGATTTCTATTCATAAGAAATACCAGATATAATCAGGGTATTCGGTCGGTATGTTGAAAAGTCCAGCGGATGCTGGACTTTTTCTTATTGGTGCTTTAGCGAAACAACCCCTCGGCTCTACCGGGGGTAGGAAAAATACTTTAGTAAAAGTAGAAAAAGATAACCTCCTGACGTACGATGGAAAAGGTGCATAAATCGGAGAGAGAGCGGCATCTACACGGACTTTTAGCGGCGCTTTCACGCGGTAGAGCAACATAGCGGATAGCGTTTGCCACATTGCGGATAAAAGCTGCTGTCTCACCGTAGGAATTGCGACACCATCATGGACTTTCAGCCCCACTTTTCACGGATTAAAGCCCACCAAACATAATAGCGTGCCGGCCTGCAAGAACCGGCACGCTGTCAGATCAATCTGTTCCGTATTTGGAAACTGGGATATTATCGCATTCCGCTGAACTAGTTATGCATCCGTCTTATCGTTCTTCAGAGAAGCTGCTCGAAGCCCCTTACGTTCGCGCATCGAGACACGTCCTTCAACCATGATCTCATACGAATTATGAATAATTCGGTCCATGATTGCTTCAGAAATCGGGCTCTGAGACTCCGGGTCCGGAT
>OLQY01002311.1_pt1 | contig 12464 bp, 10 predicted proteins | sample 1672851 | NCBI WGS metagenome assembly OLQY01 (sample SAMEA3136730, study PRJEB25190) | human gut metagenome | reverse complement strand
AAAGCGATGGTCATTGGCGATGCGTTGCTGGATTTCGGTAATGGGAACAAAATTAAGCGGCGGGCCAAGCCGGGTTGGTATATTTATCACAGCCTTCCCGCCAGCCATCAGGCCATCTTCTTTCCTCTCTCTGGACTGAATGTCTGGCGCTATGATTTGCAATATAAGATATCGTCTGATTACGCGCTGGCAGCCAAATTATACAAGTCAGGTTACGCGTTTAAAAAGCTGAGCGGGCTGGTGTCAGAGTTTTCCATGGGTGGGGTGTCAACGACGAATAATCTGGAATTGTGCCGGGATGCAAAAAAGGTACAGCGCCAGATATTACACATGCCAGGTTTTTGGACCGGGTTGTCAGAATATTTACGTCTGCGCACAACCGGTAAAACAAAAACCTTATATGGAAAAGCGTAAGGGTACATTATGCAGGATTTAAGCGGCTTCAACGTGCCGGGAGGTTTTCGCGGCGGCGGTGCCATTAAAGTGCAATTATGGTGGGCAGTGCAAGCCACATTATTTCGCTGGTCCCCACAGGTAATGTATCGCTGGCGTGCGTTTTTATTGCGAATGTTTGGTGCAAAAATAGGAAAAAACGTAGTTATTCGACCTTCAGTAAAAATTACTTATCCGTGGAAATTAACCCTGGGAGATTATTCCTGGGTGGGTGATGACGCGGTTTTATATACGCTGGGTGATATTACGATTGGTGCGCACGCGGTTATTTCGCAAAAAAGTTATTTATGCACCGGGAGTCATGATTATGCCAGTCAACATTTTGATATTAACGCCACACCAATTGTAGTTGGTGATAAATGCTGGCTGGCGACAGATGTCTTTGTCGCGCCTGGCGTGACGATTGGCGATGGCACCGTCGTCGGAGCACGCAGCAGTGTATTTAAATCGCTGCCAGCCAATGTCGTTTGTCGGGGAAATCCCGCAATAGTCACACGCGAACGCGTCGAGAAAGTTACTCCCTGAGGGGATCATTTAAGAGGTAATAACATGTCAAAAGTCGCTCTCATCACTGGCGTAACCGGGCAGGATGGTTCTTACCTGGCAGAGTTCCTGCTGGAAAAAGGGTATGAAGTACACGGTATTAAGCGCCGCGCTTCATCATTCAACACCGAACGTGTGGACCACATCTATCAGGATCCGCATTCGGGCAATCCCAAATTCCATCTGCACTATGGCGATTTGACGGACTCCTCCAACCTGACCCGTATTTTACAGGAAGTGCAACCGGATGAGGTCTATAACCTCGGCGCCATGAGTCATGTCGCGGTGTCGTTTGATTCACCGGAATACACCGCGGATGTCGATGCTATCGGCACCTTGCGTTTGCTGGAAGCTATCCGCTTCCTCGGCCTGGAAAAGAAGACCCGTTTTTATCAGGCCTCCACCTCTGAACTGTACGGCCTGGTACAGGAAATTCCGCAGAAAGAGAGCACGCCGTTCTACCCGCGCTCGCCGTATGCCGTTGCCAAGCTGTACGCCTACTGGATAACCGTCAACTACCGCGAATCTTACGGTATGTATGCCTGTAACGGCATTCTGTTTAACCACGAATCTCCGCGCCGCGGCGAAACCTTTGTCACGCGCAAAATTACGCGTGCGATCGCCAACATCGCGCAGGGGCTGGAGTCTTGCCTGTACCTGGGCAATATGGATTCGCTGCGTGACTGGGGGCATGCCAAAGATTACGTCAGGATGCAGTGGATGATGCTGCAGCAGGACAAGCCGGAAGATTTCGTGATTGCCACCGGCGTGCAGTATTCCGTGCGCCAGTTTGTGGAAATGGCCGCCGCTCAGTTGGGGATTAAATTGCGCTTTGAAGGCGAGGGCGTGAATGAGAAAGGCATCGTGGTTTCCGTAACCGGACACGACGCGCCGGGTGTGAAACCTGGGGATGTCATGATTGCCGTCGATCCGCGCTATTTCCGTCCGGCAGAGGTGGAAACGCTATTGGGCGATCCGGCCAAAGCGCATGAAAAACTGGGCTGGAAGCCGGAAATCACGTTGCGCCAGATGATCTCGGAAATGGTTGCCAACGATCTTGAAGCAGCGAAGAAGCATTCCCTGCTGAAGTCGCACGGTTACGAGGTCGCCATCGCGCTGGAGTACTGAGGATGAAGACACAACGTATTTTTGTGGCGGGCCATCGCGGGATGGTGGGGTCCGCCATCGTCAGACAATTGTCGCAGCGAGATAATGTCGAGCTGGTGCTGCGTACCCGCGACCAACTTAACCTGCTGGACGCAAGTGCGGTGCAGGCGTTCTTTGCCACTGAACGTATTGACCAGGTTTATCTGGCGGCGGCTAAAGTCGGCGGGATCGTGGCGAATAATACTTATCCTGCTGATTTTATTTATGAAAACATGATGATTGAGAGCAACATTATTCATGCTGCGCATTTGCATAACGTGAATAAACTGCTGTTTCTCGGGTCATCCTGTATTTATCCAAAGCAAGCCACCCAGCCAATAGCCGAAAGCGAACTGTTGCAGGGGCAGTTGGAACCGACCAATGAGCCGTATGCGATTGCCAAAATTGCCGGGATCAAGCTGTGCGAATCGTATAACCGCCAGTATGGCCGCGATTATCGCTCGGTGATGCCGACCAATCTGTATGGGCCGCATGACAACTTCCACCCGAGTAATTCGCATGTGATCCCGGCGCTGCTGCGCCGCTTTCATGACGCTCGCGAGCACAATACGCCGGATGTGGTGGTGTGGGGAAGCGGGACGCCAATGCGTGAATTTCTGCATGTTGATGATATGGCAGCGGCCAGTATCCACGTGATGGAGCTGGATCAGGAAGTCTTGCAGGAATATACCCAGCCGATGCTGTCGCATATCAACGTGGGCACCGGCGTGGACTGCACTATCCGCGAACTGGCGCAAACCATCGCGCAGGTCGTGGGTTACAAGGGGCGCGTGGTGTTCGACGCCAGCAAACCGGATGGAACGCCGCGCAAATTGCTCGATGTTACGCGTCTGCATCAGTTGGGCTGGTATCACGAGATATCACTGGAAGCGGGGCTTGCCAGTACCTGGCAGTGGTTCCTTGAAAACCAGCAGCGCTACCGGGGGTAAACATGTTTTTACGTCATGAGGATTTTGCCACCGTAGTACGTTCAACTCCGCTGATTTCCATCGATTTGATCGTGGAAAACACCCACGGTGAATTTCTGCTCGGTAAGCGTCTCAATCGTCCGGCGCAGGGTTACTGGTTCGTGCCCGGCGGTCGGGTGCAAAAAGATGAAGCGCTGCACGTGGCCTTTGAGCGGCTTACCGAAACGGAGCTGGGGTTACGTTTACCGCTGTCTGCTGCGGAGTTTTACGGTGTCTGGCAGCACTTCTATGACGACAACTTTTCTGGGGATGATTTCTCAACGCATTACATCGTGCTGGGATTTCGTCTGCGGGTGTCGGAAAACGACTTGCAACTGCCCAATGTCCAACATGATGCGTACCGATGGATGGCGGCTACACAGATTCTGGTCAGTGACCACGTGCACGACAACAGTCGGGCTTACTTCTGTAAAACAAGTCAGGCCGGAGTACCCGGGCTATGAAGATCCTCGTGTATGGCATCAACTATTCGCCGGAGTTGACCGGTATCGGCAAATACACCGGTGAAATGGTGGAATGGATGGCGCAGCAGGGGCATGACGTTCGGGTGATCACCGCGCCGCCTTATTATCCCCAGTGGAAGGTAAACGGCAGTTATTCATCCTGGCGCTACCGTCGCGAAGAGGGCGACGCCCTCGTCTGGCGTTGTCCGCTGTATGTGCCTGAGCAACCCTCAACGCTCAAGCGCCTGCTGCATTTGGGCAGTTTCGCCCTGAGCAGTTTTTTCCCGCTACTGGCGCAACGTCGCTGGAAGCCGGATCGCATTATCGGCGTAGTGCCGACGCTGTTTTGCACGCCGGGCATGCGCCTGCTGGCAAAGCTTTGTGGCGCACGTACGCTATTGCACGTTCAGGATTACGAAGTCGATGCCATGTTGGGGCTAGGAATGGCGGGCAAAGGCACGCGCGGTATGGTGGCAAAACTGGCCAGCGCCTTTGAGCGCAGTGGGCTGTTGAATATGGACCATATTTCGACGATTTCCCGTTCCATGATGCACAAAGCCATGGAAAAAGGCGTTGCGCCGCACAAGGTTATTTTCTTTCCGAACTGGTCAGAAGTGACGCGCTTTCGTGATGTGAGCGACGCCGATGCCCTGGCGTTGTCTAGGCAACTGGGATTGCCTGCCGATCAAAAGATCGTTCTTTACTCAGGCAATATCGGTGAAAAGCAGGGGCTGGAGAGCGTGATAGACGCAGCGGTCGAGTTGAGCGAACACCCCTGGCTGTTTGTGATTGTCGGGCAGGGCGGTGGTAAAGCTCGGCTGGAGAGCATGGCCAGCGAACGCGGCCTGAATAACGTGATGTTCTTTCCGCTGCAATCATATGACGCGCTGCCAGCGTTGCTCAAGATGGCGGATTGTCATCTGGTCGTGCAAAAGCGTGGTGCGGCTGATGCCGTACTGCCCTCCAAATTGACCAATATCCTCGCTGTTGGTGGTAACGCAGTTATTACTGCCGAACCTGAAACCGAGCTGGGTCAGCTTTGTGACGCTCACCCTGGCATTGCGGTGTGCGTGGAGCCGGAGTCGGTAAACGCGCTGGTTTGCGGTATTAAACGGGCATTGATGATGCCAAAAGTAAACACGGTGGCACGTGATTATGCCGAACGCACGCTGGATAAAGAAAACGTGCTGAGTCAATTTCTCGCAGATATACGGGGTACATGATGAGTCAAAGCAAACTCTTTCCGGTGGTGATGGCCGGTGGCTCGGGGAGCCGTTTATGGCCACTGTCCCGCGTGCTGTACCCAAAGCAGTTCCTGTGCCTGAAAGGCGATCTCACCATGCTGCAGACGACGATTTGCCGTCTGAACGGCGTGGAGTGCGAAAGCCCGGTGGTTATCTGTAATGAACAACACCGTTTTATCGTAGCGGAACAGTTACGACAGCTGCACAAGCTGACTGAGAACATCATTCTCGAACCTGCCGGGCGTAACACGGCACCGGCGATAGCGCTGGCCGCGCTGGCGGCAAAACGTCAAAGTCCGGGTGAGGATCCGCTGCTGCTGGTCTTGGCGGCCGATCACATGATTGCCGACGAAGAGGCATTCCGCGAGGCGGTTCGCAATGCGATGCCCTATGCCGGAGCGGGTAAGCTGGTGACGTTCGGTATCGTGCCGGACCAGCCGGAAACCGGCTATGGCTATATCCGCCGGGGGGAGGTCTCGCCGACGAATACCGACGCCGTGGCTTTTGAAGTGGCACAGTTTGTTGAAAAGCCCAATCTGGAAACCGCGCAGGCTTACGTGACGAGCGGCGACTACTACTGGAACAGCGGCATGTTCTTGTTCCGGGCCGGACGTTACCTGGAAGAACTGAAAAAGTATCGTCCCGACATTCTTGAAGCCTGTGAGAATGCCATGAGTACGGTCGACCCCGATCTCGATTTTATCCGCGTTGATGAACAGGCATTCCTCGCCTGCCCGGAAGAGTCTGTGGACTATGCGGTAATGGAACGTACCGCCGATGCGGTGGTGATGCCAATGAACGCAGGCTGGAGCGATGTTGGCTCCTGGTCATCGCTGTGGGAAATCAGTGCCCATACCGCTGAAGGCAATGTGCATCACGGCGATGTCATAAGCCACAAAACGGAAAACAGTTACGTGTATGCCGAATCCGGCCTGGTGACGACCGTCGGGGTGAAAGATCTGGTGGTGGTGCAGACCAAAGACGCGGTGCTGATAGCCGATCGCAACGCGGTGCAGGACGTCAAAAAAGTGGTAGAGCAAATTAAGGCTGACGGGCGTCATGAGCATCATATTCACCGCGAAGTTTATCGTCCGTGGGGCAAGTACGACTCAATTGATGCCGGAGAGCGTTACCAGGTGAAGCGAATTACCGTCAAGCCTGGTGAGGGATTGTCTGTGCAGATGCATCATCACCGGGCTGAACACTGGGTTGTGGTTGCCGGTACCGCGAAGGTGACAATCAATGATGATATCAAACTGCTTGCTGAAAACGAGTCTGTCTATATTCCGCTGGGGGCGACCCATTGTCTGGAGAACCCCGGGAAAATCCCGCTCGATCTGATTGAAGTGCGCTCCGGATCTTACCTCGATGAGGATGATGTGGTGCGGTTTGCGGATCGCTACGGGCGCGCGTAACACAACATCATCGTTGCCGGATGGCGGCGTGAACACCTTATCCGGCCTAAAAACTAACGGCTAGTCATTTTGTGAAAAATATCTCCAGTCAGGAGAGGGCTAACTGTTGCCTGAAGAAGGGTAAATCATGACGAAATTAACCTGTTTCAAAGCCTACGATATTCGCGGCAGGCTGGGCGAAGAGCTGAATGAAGAGATCGCGTGGCGAATTGGCCGCGCTTACGGCGAGTTCCTGAAGCCAAAATCTATTGTTCTGGGCGGCGATGTGCGTCTGACCAGCGAGACGCTAAAGCTGGCGCTGGCGAAAGGGCTGCAGGATGCGGGGGTGAATGTGCTGGATATTGGCATGTCGGGCACCGAAGAGATTTACTTCGCCACCTTCCACCTTGGCATTGACGGCGGTATTGAAGTGACCGCCAGCCATAATCCGATGGATTACAACGGTATGAAGCTGGTGCGGGAAGGGGCGCGGCCCATCAGCGGTGATACCGGTCTGCGCGACGTGCAGCGCCTGGCGGAAGCCAACGACTTCTCGGCGGTTGATGCGACAAAACGTGGCCACTACCAGCGTATTACTACCCGCGATGCCTACATCGACCACCTGCTGGGTTACATCAATCCCGGCAGCCTGAAACCGATGAAGCTGGTGCTTAACTCCGGCAACGGTGCGGCAGGTCCGGTGGTTGACGCCATTGAAGCCCGTTTTCAGGCGCTGGGGGTGCCGGTCGAGTTCATCAAAATTCACAATACGCCGGATGGCAACTTCCCCAACGGTATCCCCAATCCTCTGCTGCCGGAATGCCGGGCCGACACGCGCAATGCGGTGATTGAACACGGTGCGGATATGGGGATTGCCTTCGACGGTGATTTTGACCGCTGCTTCCTGTTCGATGAAAAAGGTCAGTTCATTGAGGGCTATTACATTGTCGGTCTGCTGGCGGAAGCGTTTCTGGAGAAGAATCCGGGGGCGAAAATTATCCATGACCCGCGCCTGTCCTGGAATACCGTGGACGTGGTGACGGCAGCAGGCGGTAAACCGGTGATGTCAAAAACCGGGCACGCGTTTATCAAAGAGCGCATGCGCCATGAAGATGCCATTTATGGCGGCGAAATGAGCGCGCATCACTATTTCCGTGATTTTGCTTACTGCGACAGCGGAATGATCCCGTGGCTGCTGGTGGCGGAACTGCTGAGTCTGAAAGGACAGTCGCTGGGTGAACTGGTCCGTGACCGGATGGTGGCCTATCCGGCGAGTGGGGAAATCAACAGCACGCTGGCAGAGCCGGCGGCAGCGATTGCGCGTGTGGAGCAGCACTTTTCCCGTGAGGCGCTGACGGTGGACAGAACGGACGGTATCAGCATGGCGTTTGTCGACTGGCGCTTCAATTTACGCTCTTCCAATACCGAACCGGTGGTGCGCCTGAACGTGGAATCGCGCGGAAATATTCCGTTGATGGAAGCGCGAACGCGCACTCTTCTGGCGTTACTGAATCAGTAATGCCGGTGCTTCCTTTGCCCGCTTATGGGCAAAGGGTGACTAACAGGAACCACGATGACACATCTAAAAAAGCGCGAACGCGCCAAAACCAATGCGTCGTTAATTTCGATGGTGCAACGCTTTTCAGATATCACCATCATGTTTGGCGGGTTGTGGGTGATCTGCGAATTAAGCGGTTTGCCTTTCCTGTATATGCACCTGCTGGTGGCGCTGATCACGCTGGTCGTTTTTCAGATGCTCGGTGGCATAACGGATTTTTATCGCTCCTGGCGCGGCGTCAAAATTTCCACTGAGCTGGTGCTGTTACTACAAAACTGGACGCTGAGTCTGATTTTTAGCGCAGGTCTGATCGCCTTTAATAACGATTTCGATAACCGTCTCGCCGTCTGGCTGGCATGGTATCTGCTTTCAAGCGTCGGCCTGGTGTTGAGTCGTTCGTTTATTCGCTACGGTGCGGGGTGGCTGCGTAATCGTGGTTACAACACCCGCCGGGTGGCGGTGGCTGGCGACCTGCCCGCCGGACAAATGCTGCTGGACAGTTTTCGCCATGAACCGTGGCTGGGATTTGAAGTGGCGGGGGTCTATCACGACCCAATCCCTGGAAAAAACTCCCGCGACTGGGCCGGTAATCTGCAACAACTGGTGGACGACGCCAAAGCTTCACGCATTCATAACGTTTATATCGCCATGTCGATGAGCGATGGCGCCAGCGTAAAAAAACTGGTGCGTGAGTTGGCCGACACCACCTGCTCGGTGATCCTCATTCCTGATGTCTTTACCTTCAACATCCTGCATTCACGGATTGAAGAGATGAACGGCGTTCCGGTAGTGCCGCTGTATGACACGCCGCTCTCGGGGATTAATCGCCTGTTAAAGCGCGCGGAAGATATCGTGCTGGCTTCACTGATCCTGCTGCTTATTTCCCCGGTGCTGTGTGGTATTGCGCTGCTGGTAAAACTGACCTCCAAAGGTCCGGTGATTTTCCGCCAGACCCGCTATGGCATGGACGGGAAGCCGATCAAAGTCTGGAAGTTTCGCTCGATGAAAGTGATGGAGAACGACGCGGTGGTGACGCAGGCGACGCAAAACGATCCGCGCGTTACCCCTGTGGGAAATTTCCTGCGCCGGACGTCGCTCGATGAACTGCCGCAGTTTATTAACGTCCTGACCGGGGGGATGTCTATCGTCGGGCCACGTCCGCATGCGGTGGCGCATAACGAACAGTACCGTCAACTGATCGAGGGCTACATGTTACGCCATAAGGTAAAACCGGGCATTACCGGCTGGGCGCAAATAAACGGCTGGCGCGGTGAAACCGATACGCTGGAAAAAATGGAAAAACGTGTGGAGTTTGACCTCGAATACATTCGCGAGTGGAGCGTGTGGTTCGATATCAAAATTGTTTTTCTGACGGTATTCAAAGGCTTTGTGAACAAAGCGGCGTATTAACATGAGCTTACGAGAAAAAACGCTTAATGGCGCAAAGTGGTCGGCGATTGCTACGGTGATCATTATTGGTCTGGGGCTTATCCAGATGACTGTCCTGGCACGGATTATTGATAACCACCAGTTTGGGTTGTTAACCGTGTCGCTGGTGATCATTGCGCTGGCCGATACGCTGTCGGATTTCGGTATCGCCAATTCAATTATTCAGCGCAAAGACATCGGTTATCTTGAGCTGACAACGCTGTACTGGCTCAACGTTGGGCTGGGTATAGTGGTATGTGTGGTGATGTTTCTGCTTAGCGGGACGATTGCCAGCGTGCTCAATAATCCCGAACTGGCGCCACTCATCAAAACCTTATCGCTGGCGTTTGTGGTGATACCGCACGGGCAGCAGTTTCGCGCGCTGATGCAAAAAGAGCTGGCCTTCAACAAAATTGGCATGATTGAAACCAGTTCGGTGTTGGCCGGTTTTACCTTTACCGTGGTCAGCGCCCATTTCTGGCCGCTCGCGCTGACGGCCATTCTCGGGTATCTGGTGAACAGTACGCTACGAACGCTGCTGTTCGGCTATTTTGGTCGCCGGATTTACCGTCCGGGGCTGCATTTTTCGCTGGCATCCGTTTCGTCGAACCTGCGTTTTGGTGCCTGGCTGACGGCAGACAGCATTATCAATTACCTCAATACCAACCTTTCCACGTTGGTTTTAGCCAGAACGTTGGGCGCAGGTGTGGCGGGCGGATTCAATCTCGCCTGGAACGTGGCGGTTGTCCCTCCGATCAAACTGAACCCGATTATTACCCGTGTCCTGTTTCCGGCGTTTGCAAAAATTCAGGACGACAGTGAAAAGCTACGGGTGAATTTTTACAAGCTGCTGTCGGTGGTCGGGATCATCAACTTCCCGGTACTACTGGGATTGATGGTGGTGTCGAACAATGTGGTGCCGCTGGTATTTGGCGAGAAGTGGAACGGTATTATTCCCGTCTTGCAACTGCTGTGCATTGTTGGACTGCTGCGCTCTGTGGGGAATCCGATCGGTTCACTGCTGATGGCGAAAGCACGGGTCGACATCAGCTTCAAATTCAATGTGTTCAAAACCTTTCTGTTTATTCCCGCCATTTTCATCGGTGGTCATCAGGCCGGGGCGATTGGCGTGACGCTGGGCTTTTTGCTGGTCCAGGTGATTAACACGATCCTCAGTTACTTCGTGATGATCAAACCTGTTCTTGGCTCCAGCTACCGCCAGTACATGCTCAGTCTGTGGCTGCCGTTATATCTCTCTTTACCTACCCTTGTGGTGAGCTATGCGCTGGACGTAATGCTGCGCAGCCAACTGTCGCCAGGTGCGTTACTGGGGATCCAGGTAGCGGCAGGAGCGCTGGCGTTTGCGGCGATGATTGTGGTGTCGCGCCATCCGTTAGTGGTGGAAATAAAACGCCAGCTTTGCCGCAGTGAAAAAATGAAAACCTTGCTTCGTGCAGGATAAGAACAACGCTTTAAGAGGTCATAATGAAACTATTAATTTTAGGCAACCATACCTGTGGGAACCGTGGGGATAGCGCGATTCTGCGCGGTTTGCTGGATGCCATTAACGCGTTGCGTCCTGAGACTGAAGTGGATGTTATGAGCCGTTATCCGGTGAGTTCTTCGTGGTTGCTGAACCGCCCGGTGATGGGCGATCCGCTGTATTCGCAGATGAAGCAACACAATAATGCTGCGGGCGTTATGGGACGCGTGAAGAAAGTGCTGCGTCGTCGCTATCAGCATCAGGTGCTGCTCTCGCGTGTCACCGATTCCGGTAATCTGCGCAATATCGCGATCGCCCAGGGGTTTACCGATTTTGTTCGTCTGCTGTCGCACTACGACGCCATTATCCAGGTCGGCGGATCGTTTTTTGTCGATCTGTATGGCGTACCGCAGTTTGAACATGCCCTGTGTACGTTTATGGCGAAAAAACCGCTGTACATGATTGGCCACAGCGTGGGGCCATTCCAGGATGAACAGTTTAATCAACTGGCGAACTACGTTTTTGGACACTGTAATGCGTTGATTTTGCGTGAATCCGTCAGTCTGGATCTGATGAAGCGCAGTGCAATAAACACGGATAAAGTCGAAACCGGGGTAGATACCGCCTGGCTGGTAAATAACCATGATGAGGATTATGAGCCTGGTTATGCCGTACAGCACTGGTTACACATGGCGGCAAAACAGAAGACCGTTGCCATTACTCTGCGTGAGCTGGCTCCTTTTGATAAGCGTCTGGGGACAACGCAGCAGGCCTATGAGCAAGCCTTTGCCGGGGTAGTGAACCGCATCCTTGATGAAGGTTACCAGGTGATAGCGCTGTCAACCTGTACCGGTATTGATAGTTACAACAAAGATGACCGCATGGTGGCGTTGAACCTGCGCCAGTATATTAACGACCCGGGCCGTTATCACGTGGTGATGGATGAACTCAACGACCTGGAGATGGGGAAAATTTTGGCTGCATGCGATCTGACGGTGGGGACTCGTTTACACTCGGCCATCATCTCGATGAATTTTATGACGCCAGCCATCGCCATTAATTATGAGCATAAATCGGCAGGGATCATGCAACAACTGGGGTTAGCAGAGATGGCCGTCGATATTCGCCATCTGCTCGATGGCAGCCTGGAAGGGAAGGTCGCCGATGCTCTCGGACAGCTACCTGAGCTGAACATACGTCTCGGCGACGCGGTTAGGCGTGAGCGTGAACGTGGGGTGAACATGGTGCAATCGGTTTTAACGCGTATTGAGGGGGAAAAATGAAGGTTGGCTTTTTCCTGCTTAAATTTCCGCTCTCCTCCGAGACCTTTGTACTCAATCAGATTACCGCATTTATCGACATGGGCTACGACGTGGAAATTGTCGCGTTGCACAAGGGCGATCTTGAAAATACCCATGCTTCATTTAATACCTACCGTCTGGGTGAAAAAACGCGCTGGTTACTGAATGAGCCGAACAGCAAACTGGCGAAGCTTAAGTATAGGGCAGTAGCGGCCCTGCGCGGTATTACCCGCGCAGTCACCTGGAAAGCGCTGAATGTTTCACGCTATGGCGATGAGGCGCGCAATCTGATTTTGGCGGCCATTTGTGGCGCGAACCCGCGGGCGTTTGAAGCGGATGTCTTTATCGCTCATTTTGGACCCGCAGGCGTAACGGCCGCCAAGCTGCGTGAGCTTGGGATGATCCGCGGCAAAATTGCCACGGTATTTCACGGTATTGATGTTTCGCATCGGGATGTGCTTGCCCACTACACTCCTGAATAT
>OLQY01002307.1_pt1 | contig 12489 bp, 9 predicted proteins | sample 1672851 | NCBI WGS metagenome assembly OLQY01 (sample SAMEA3136730, study PRJEB25190) | human gut metagenome | reverse complement strand
GATATTGTTGTCTACATCGGATGTGGAGAGCGTGGAAATGAGATGACAGACGTTCTGAACGAGTTCCCTGAACTGAAGGATCCGAAGACAGGACAGCCTTTGATGCAGAGAACTGTTCTGATCGCAAATACATCGGATATGCCGGTTGCAGCTCGTGAGGCATCCATTTACACAGGAATTACAATAGCAGAGTATTTCCGTGATATGGGATATTCTGTAGCACTTATGGCAGACTCAACATCCCGTTGGGCTGAGGCACTTCGTGAGATGTCAGGACGTCTGGAAGAGATGCCTGGTGAAGAAGGATATCCGGCTTATCTTGGAAGTCGTCTGGCACAGTTCTATGAGCGTGCCGGACATGTAGTTTCTCTTGGAAAAGAAGGAAGAGAAGGAGCACTTTCCGTTATCGGAGCAGTATCTCCTCCGGGTGGTGATACATCTGAGCCGGTATCTCAGGCTACACTTCGTATCGTCAAAGTGTTCTGGGGACTGGATGCTTCCCTGGCATACAAGAGACATTTCCCGGCAATCAACTGGTTGAAGAGTTACTCCCTGTATCTGGATGATATGGAAAAATGGTTTAACGGACAGGTTGCCGAAGACTGGATGGAAGGCCGTCAGAAGATGATGACACTGCTTCAGGAAGAAGCAGAACTGGAAGAGATCGTTAAGATGGTAGGTATGGACGCACTTTCACCGTCCGACCGTCTGAAGATGGAAGCTGCAAGATCGATTCGTGAGGACTTCCTGCATCAGAACTCTTTCCATGAAGTAGATACGTATACGTCATTGAAGAAACAGCACATGATGATGGTTCTCGTTAACGAATTCTTTGACAGAGCAACCGATGCATTAAAAGATGGTGCATCACTTCAGAAGCTGATCTCAATGCCGGTCAGAGAGCAGATCGGACGTTTTAAATATGTGACAGAAGATAAGCTTGACGAAGAATTTAAACAGGTTGATGAGACATTAAGCGCTCAAATTGCAGCAGCATTTGTAAAGGAGGAAGGTTAAATGCCAAAAGAATATAGAACCATTCAGGAAGTGGCCGGACCTCTGATGCTGGTGCATGGAGTAGAAGGCGTGACATATGATGAGCTTGGAGAGATAGAGCTGGCGAGCGGAGAGACTAGAAGATGTAAAGTTCTGGAAGTGAACGGAAGCGATGTCCTTGTACAGCTGTTTGAAAGTTCAACAGGTATTAACCTCTCCAACAGCAAAGTCCGATTTCTTGGACGAAGCATGGAACTTGGCGTATCAGAAGATATGCTTGGACGTGTCTTTGATGGACTTGGTAATCCGATTGATGAGGGTCCGCAGATCCTTCCGGATGCCAGAATGGATATCAATGGTCTTCCGATGAATCCGGCGGCCAGATGTTATCCGGAGGAGTTTATCCAGACAGGAGTATCTGCAATTGATGGATTGAATACACTGGTTCGTGGACAGAAGCTTCCAATCTTCTCAGCATCTGGTCTGCCGCATGCACAGTTGGCAGCACAGATTGCCCGTCAGGCAAAGGTACTTGGAACAAATGAAAACTTTGCGGTTGTATTTGCTGCTATGGGTATTACTTTCGAGGAGTCTAACTTCTTTATCGAAAGCTTCCGTGAGACAGGAGCACTCGATCGAACAGTATTGTTTGTAAACCTTGCGAATGACCCGGCAATCGAGCGTATCGCAACACCACGTATGGCGCTGACAGCAGCGGAGTATCTTGCATTTGAAAAGGATATGCATGTCCTTGTTATTCTGACAGATATCACAAACTACGCAGATGCATTGCGTGAGGTATCCGCAGCCAGAAAGGAAGTTCCTGGACGTCGTGGATATCCGGGATATCTGTACACAGACCTTGCAACACTGTATGAAAGAGCAGGACGTCAGAATGGTAAGAAGGGAAGTATCACAATGATCCCGATCCTGACAATGCCTGAGGATGACAAGACTCATCCAATCCCTGACCTGACAGGATATATCACGGAAGGACAGATCATCTTAAGCCGTGAGCTTTACAGAAAAGGCGTAACACCTCCAATTGATGTTCTTCCATCTCTGTCCCGTTTGAAAGATAAAGGAATCGGAGCAGGTAAGACAAGAGCAGATCATGCCAATACGATGAATCAGTTGTTTGCCGCTTATGCGCGTGGTAAAGATGCAAAAGAGCTGATGGTTATCCTGGGAGAGGCTGCACTGACAGAAATTGACCTGAAATATGCACGTTTCGCAGATGCATTTGAGAAAGAATATGTATCTCAGGGATATCAGACAGACCGAAGCATTGAGGAAACATTGAATATCGGATGGAAACTGCTTCGCATGCTGCCGCGTACCGAACTCAAACGAATTGACGATAAATATCTGGATGAATATTACGACAAAGAGTAAGAACAGACAGAGTGATCGAAGATAGAAAGAGGAGGTGGCGGTATTGGCTGCGAAACAAGTGAATCCAACCCGTATGGAACTAACCCGTTTGAAGAAAAAGCGGATTACAGCCATTCGTGGTCACAAGCTTTTGAAAGATAAGCGTGATGAGCTGATGCGCCAGTATCTGGATCTTGTCCGAGAAAATATGGAAGTGAGACTTCGTGTAGAAGAAGGAATTCTCTCTGCGAACCGTAATTTTGTTATTGCCCGGGCCGGAATGTCAGAGGCAGCACTGAATACTGCATTGATGGCTCCGAAGCAGGAAGTTGGACTTATAGTTGATGAGAAGAATGTTATGAGCGTTGAGATTCCGACCTTCACATCCAAAACAAGAACAGCGGATGAAAATGATATCTATTCTTATGGATTTGCGTTTACTTCCAGTGATCTTGATGGAGCAGTGAAGTCTTTATCAGATATCCTCCCAGATATGATCCGACTTGCAGAATGTGAAAAAGCATGTCAGCTGATGGCGGCAGAGATTGAGAAGACAAGACGTCGTGTAAATGCACTGGAGCATGTTATCATTCCAGAGACAGAGGAAAGTATCAAATACATTACGATGAAACTGGATGAGAATGAGCGTAGTACACAGATTCGACTGATGAAAGTGAAAGATATGATGCTCGAAGAGGCGCATCATTACAAAGAAAAAGAGGCGTAACTATTAAAAATAAAAAAGAACATGACCAGAGAATAAAAGCTTCTGTTTAAGAAGTCTTGAAACTGTGGGGCATGTTCTTTTTCATGTTTAAATCTAAAAATGCAAGCATTTTACATCTTTTTTTGAAATTTTGCTTGGCTCTGAACAGTTACAAATGCAAAACATTATACAAGAATTTTGGATTGCAGAAGATCTGTTAAAAGTTGTCTTGCTCCGGCCTGAACCTGTTCTAACGGTACTTTGGATGTATAAGACTCACTGATAAATCCGAACAGACCAAAGCAGATGAATCCGGCAATCTGTCTTGCAGAATATTTTAAAGAATAAGAAGCTTTCAGCTTATCTGTATGAGATTCTACCGTGTCTAAAAGGATCCGATAAAATCGAAAAGCCAGGTAAGGATTTGTCTCCGGTACGACATGCCGGAAAAAATCATAACGTTCATAGTAAAGAGACAAAATACTGTCCAAAACGTTCAGATATCCCTGTGTGAGATTATTTTCAGGATTGTTTTCCTCTTGTCTGCGATGGTATCCTTCTTTTCCAATAATCAGCATATCATTGAAAATGTCGTCAAGGAGGGCAAATTTATCCTTATAATGTGTGTAGAAAGTGATCCGGCTGACATTGGCAATCTTACATAATTCCGTGATTGAAATCACATCAAAAGCCTGTGTGGTCAAAAGTTTTAAAAGAGCAGACTTTAAAGCACGTTTTGTTTTGGTGATACGCTTATCTTCCATTGCGGATATTCTCCTTTCTGTGTTCTGTGGCAGATCATACGAATGCGGTGATTGCTTATCTGTAAAGTTATTTTAACACCTGTAAAGAAAATGGTCAAATACAGATGGATGGGGATGCATTGCTGGTCTCATGCAGTGTGAACAGTAGTGCAGGATAGTGAGTAACAGAAATGTAACATTTTTCGAATAATTCTTAATGAATCATTACTACATATTTAAGAAGTATGGTTTATAATATATATAATTATACGGATATTGTATGCGAAAGATGCTGGAAATAGTGATGTCAGTAATATCCGTAAGAAAAAGAGCGTTGTTTACAGTAACGCAGAGGGATTGGGAGAGAGAATGCAGCAAAAGATAAAGGAAATGTTGATAAAGATAAAAGATGTACTGGTGAGTGTCTGGCATAGTTATAAAAGAATGCGTCAGGAGAACAATATTTATTTCAACATACTGGTAGGTCTTGTGTTTTTTGCGATTGTCGGAACAGGTGTATGTATGGTGGCAAATGCGCGGGAAGCAGCAGCTTTACGTCAGGTAGAAATACAGAAAGAGAAAGAAGCACAAGAGAAGAAAAAAGCCGAAGAAGAGGCGAAAAAAGCAGAAGAGGCAGCAAAGGCAGAAAGAGATAAGTCCATGTCTCTTCAGCCGGGAGTTGCAGTTGGAACCATGGATCCGCAGGATGATGAGAAAGTCGTTTATCTGACATTTGATGATGGTCCGTCTGCAAATACGCAGCGTGTGCTTGATATTCTGGATCAGTATGATGCGAAAGCTACCTTTTTCATTACTGCCCAGCAGCCGGATTATTTCCCTATGATCAAGAAAGTTTATGATGAGGGACATACAGTTGGACTTCACAGCTATACGCATGAATATGATCAGGTCTATGCATCTGTGGATGCTTATTTTGATGATCTTGAGAAAATAGGAGAGGTGGCAAAGGAACAGCTTGGATTTGTTCCATGCTTTATCCGTTTTCCGGGAGGCGCATCAAATTCCATTTCGAAAAAATATACGGCGGGAATTATGACACAGTTGACGCAGCAGGTGCTGGATAAGGGATACCAGTATTATGACTGGAATGTGAGCAGTGGAGACGGAGGAACGGTTACGGCAGATCAGATCATCGCACAGTCAGAGACGGATGAGTATACCAAAGTAATGCTCCTGTTCCATGACACAGAGGCGAAGGAATCTACCATCCAGGCACTTCCAACGGTAATGGAGTACTATAAAAATCTGGGGTATTCTTTTAAGGCAATCGATCGGGAAAGCTTGGTTGTGCATCATTCAGTGAATAATTAGAAGATAACAGAGAAAGAAAAGCAGGAGTTGACTGTAAAGAAGAGCAGTCGACTCCTTTTCTTTCTTATGATATGATGTAAGTGTTCGAGGATTGCGGGAATTGCATAGCAATGGAGCAATCCGGTTACATCAGTGAGTGGCAAAATTTACTTTTGACACTCACATCATCATGATGTAAGTGAAAAACGAGAAAACAATGAAAGGGGCAGATTTTATGGGGAATAACTCAGAAAATAAGCCGGACAGATATATAAATATAGGTATTGTAGCGCATGTGGATGCCGGAAAGACGACGTTGTCGGAAAGCATGCTCTATCATGCCGGAGCAATCAGGAAGCTTGGCAGAGTGGATCATAAAGATGCGTTTCTAGATACAGATCAGATGGAAAGAGAACGTGGGATCACTATTTTTTCCAAGCAGGCAGTATTCCGGTGGAAGGATCGTACAATCACACTTCTTGATACACCGGGACATGTGGACTTTTCTGCGGAGATGGAACGCGTTCTACAGGTTCTGGATTGCGCGGTGCTTGTTGTCAGTGGAGCAGATGGTGTGCAAGGACATACACAGACATTATGGAAGTTATTAAAAAGATATCACATTCCAACCTTTCTTTTTGTGAATAAAATGGATCAGGAAGGAACGGATGGTGAAAAACTTCTGAAAGAACTCCGCAAGCGTTTTGGGGAAAATGTCGTTCCATTTGTGGATATCATGACAGAATCTGACTGTCTGGGTGGAAAAGTATTTCTACATGCGAAAGAGGGCGCAGTGGAAGAGGTGCTGGAAGAGCTGGCTGTCTGTGAAGATGATATGATGGAAGAATATCTGGAAGAGGGAAGAATCTCTCTGGATAAAGTACAAAAAGCAGTTGCAGACCGTCAGGTGTTTCCATGTTATTTTGGTTCGGCACTACATTCTCAAGGCGTGGAAGAACTTTTGGATGGACTTGATCTGTATATAAAAGATAAGACTTATCCGGCAGAGTTTGGGGCAAAGGTTTATAAGATTGCAAGGGATAATCAGGGAAACCGTCTGACCTATCTGAAAGTGACAGGTGGAAGACTGAAAGTAAAAGATGTAGTGGAAGGACTGAATGAAAAGATCAATCAGATCCGGATCTACTCTGGTGAGAAATTTGAGGCTGTCCAGGAAGTAGAAGCCGGAAGAGTATGTGCAGTGACAGGATTGGAAAATACAAGACCCGGGCAGGGAATCGGAGCAGAAGAAGAGTCGGATTTACCGGTATTAGAGCCGGTGTTGACATACCAGATCCTTCTTCCGGATGACTGTGATGTACATAAGATGCTTTTGAACCTAAAGATTTTAGAGGAAGAAGAACCAGAACTTCATATTGTATGGGAGGAGCAGACTTCTGAGATTCATGTACAGTTGATGGGAGATGTGCAGATTGAGATTTTACAGCGGATGATAAAGGAACGTTTTGGTGTGCTGGTAGAATTCGGTGAAGGGAGTATTGTTTACAAAGAGACAATCACAGCACCGGTAGAAGGTGTGGGACACTTTGAACCATTACGTCATTATGCAGAAGTGCATCTGCGCCTAGAACCGGGAGAACGTGGATCCGGAATGCAGTTTGCAGCAGAGTGCAGTGAAGATATTCTGGACAGAAACTGGCAGCGGCTTGTTCTGACACATCTGGAAGAGAAGGAACACAAAGGTGTGCTGACAGGTTCACCGATCACGGATATGAAGATTACGCTGACTTCCGGACGTGCACATCAGAAACATACGGAAGGCGGAGATTTTCGTCAGGCAACTTATCGTGCAGTGCGTCAGGGATTAAAGAAAGCAGACAGTATTCTTCTGGAGCCATATTATGAATTCCGAATGGAACTTCCATCAGAAAATGTAGGACGAGCTATGACGGATATCCAAAATATGTCCGGCAAATTCGGAACACCGATGATAGAAGAAGAGACAACAGTGCTGACCGGAAGTGCACCGGTGTCCCTGATGCGTGGATATCAGAAAGAATTCACTGCCTATACAGGTGGATGTGGAAGAATGGCAGTTTCGTTGAAAGGTTATGATATCTGTCATAATCAGGAAGAAGTTCTGGCAGCGTCAACCTATGATTCAGAGGCAGATCTGGCGAATCCGACAGGTTCTGTATTCTGTGCACATGGAGCAGGATTTGTTGTAGATTGGGATGAAGTTGAAGAATATATGCATATGGAACATACATTGGAATCAGGAAATGATGATGAAATGGATGTAATGGAGGTGACACTTCCAAAACGCAGGCACTCCAGTATTGAACTGACACAGGAAGAGTTGGATGCGATCTATGTCCGTACACCGGATCCGAAGAAGGATCGTTCTACAGGTCCTGTAACTGTCCGGGCAAAGGAAAAGACAAGAGAGCCGGGAAGCGCTTACCAGGATCCGAAGTGGGAAGCACGCCGGAGAGCGAAAGCCGGAACAGAAGAATACCTTCTGGTAGATGGTTATAATATAATTTTTTCATGGGAAGAACTGAAAGAACTTTCAGAAAGAGATATTGGTGCAGCAAGAGGAAAGCTTGCAGATATTCTAAGTAACTATCAGGGATTTCGCAAATGTACCCTGATCCTTGTGTATGATGCTTATAAAGTAGAGGGAAATCCGGGTGAAGTGATGAAATATCATAACATTTATATCGTCTATACGAAAGAAGCAGAAACAGCAGATCAATATATTGAGAAGACAGTCCGCAGGATTGCGAAGAATGCAGATGTAACAGTAGCCACATCAGATGGACTTGAGCAGGTGATCATCATGGGGCAGGGGGCTCACAGAATGTCTGCGCCAGGTCTGAAAGAAGAGGTTGAGTTGGCATTAAAAGAACTCAGAGGAGAGCATCTGGGCAGGCAGGTAAATCTGAAAAATTATCTTCTGGATTATCTTGATGAGGAAACTGCAAAACAGATGGAAGAAATCCGTTTGGGAAAAGAAAAGTGTTAATTTTTAATGAAGATACAAGTTTTTTTGTGATATTAATGTTATGATATAAGAAATAAAGTCGCAAAACGAACAAGTGAGCAAATTGGTCAGTGCTCTGGGAAAGTGAAAATTGTGACTTACGAAAGCGAGGTAGAGAAAATGAGATGTATGAACTGTTATCAGGAGATACCGGATAGTTGTAAGTTCTGCCCGAATTGCGGGGCGAAGCAGCCGGTACAGAAGATGGAACCTGTATCACAGGTGAAGGAAGAGACAACAGATAACATAACAGAAGATACAGCAGAGGTACAGCAGCCGGAAGAAAAAGTGCAGTCAGAAGAAGATGTGCTGCCGGAAGAAAAAGTGCAGCCAGAAGAAGATGTGCAGCCGACAGAACCAACACAGCCAGAGGATGTGGAAGGTTCATATCAGAACGATCCATACAAAAGTGTGAATCAGGAGCAGAATACTTCCTATGGTGAACCAAACAACTATGAGTATGGACAGGGGTATGGTCAGCAAAATCAGAATTATAACCAGCAGAATCAGAATTATACTCAGCAAGCTCCAAACTATGGTCAGCAAAACCAGGGATATTATCAGCAGAATAATTTCAATGGAATGCCACAGAAGCCAGTGAACTGGGTCCCATATCTTATATTATCAATTATTTCAACATTATGTTGCTGTCTTCCGTTTGGTGTAGTGGGAATCGTATTCTCGGCGAAGATCAATAGTGCTATGCTGGCAGGAAATCTTGAAGAAGCACAGAATAATGCGAAGATGGCAAGAATCTGGATTATCGTATCCTTTGCAATTGGTCTTCTTACATGGTTGATCTACATGGTTCTGATCGTGACAGGGGCAGTTTCCGGTTCGGCTTATTACTATTATTAAAAAGTGAGCGGATGATGATTTGGAAGAGAAAGATGCGTGAAGCATTTCAAACAAAAAGGTCAGCCAGGATCATCGCAGTTCTGACGGGGGCAGTGATTGCAGTGGCCGCTGCGGGTTATCTCTTTTTTCATAATCCGCACCAGTATCCGCTGCCCTGCCTCTTTCATATTATTACCGGACTGTATTGTCCGGGGTGCGGTGCCGGGCGGGCAAGCTATTCTATTTTACATGGAAGATTTTATATGGCATTCCGGTATAATCCGATGTATGTGACATTACTCCCGTTTCTTGGGATGTATATTGTAGCACGATTGATTGACTGGGTTTTGACCGGTGGTAATCATGTGGATCAGAAGATTAATCAGAAAGTCCTATATGTGGTATTAGTTATAGTGGTGGGGTTCGGAATCGTGAGAAATATTCCGATTTATCCATTTACATTGCTTGTGCCGGCGGGATATTAAAAAATAAAACCAGAGAAACGAAGTTCTTTCAGATTCTGTTTAAATGAGTGACAGAGAAAGAACTTCATTTTTCATTTTTTGATTTATTAAAAAGCATGACTAGGAAAATTCTCAAGAATATGGTATTATGAAAAATGATATATTGTGATGTAAGTGTCAAAAGTAAATTTTGCCACTCACTGATGTAACCGGATTGCTCCATTGCTATGCAATTCCCGCAATCCTCGAACACCTCAAACTCCCATAAAATGGCGTATTCACACCATTTTATTCCGTTTTCGGTGTTCGGCGTGTCAATAAGTATAAATTGCTTATTTGTGCGAGCACAAACGCAATTTATACTTTTGACACTTACATCATATTGTGCGTAAAGAAAAGTAACGCGTCAACCTGAAGGAAAGACCGAAGGTTATCATTCATCGGTGATTCGATGAAAAGTAACAGGATATGGAGGAATGAAGAATGATTAATAAACTGGTAGAGAAGATCAAAAAGACAGGTGCACCGATCGTAGTTGGACTCGATCCAATGCTGAACTACATCCCACAGCACGTACTTGATAAGGCTTATGCAGAGTATGGTGAGACTCTGGAAGGAGCAGCAGAGGCAGTATGGCAGTTCAATAAGGAGATCGTTGACAAGACTTATGACCTGATTCCGGCAGTAAAACCACAGATCGCAATGTACGAGCAGTTCGGAATTCCTGGACTGATGGCATTTAAGAAGACAGTAGATTACTGTAAGTCTAAAGACCTTGTGATCATCGGAGATGTAAAGCGTGGAGATATCGGTTCTACATCTGCTGCTTATGCAACAGCACATCTTGGAAAGATTAAGGTGGGAAGCAAGGAATATACACCATTCGGAGAGGACTTTGCAACAGTGAATCCGTACCTTGGATCTGACGGAGTGAATCCATTTGTTGACGTATGCAAGGAAGAGAAGAAAGGTCTGTTTATCCTTGTTAAGACATCCAATCCGTCCAGTGGAGAGTTCCAGGACAGAATCATTGATGGAAGACCGCTTTATGAGTGGGTTGGTGAGAAGGTTGCCGAGTGGGGAGCTGACTGCATGGGAGATGAGTACAGCTATATCGGAGCTGTTGTAGGAGCTACTTATCCGGAGATGGGTAAAGTATTAAGAGAAATCATGCCGAAGTCTTACATCCTTGTACCGGGATATGGTGCACAGGGCGGACAGGGAAAAGACCTTGTTCATTTCTTTAACGAAGACGGACTTGGTGCGATCGTAAACTCTTCTCGTGGAATTATTGCAGCTTACAAGCAGGAAGCTTATGCGAAGTTCGGACCGGAAAATTTCGGTGATGCATCAAGAGCAGCAGTTGAAGCAATGGTAGCTGATATCAGCGGAGCACTTGCAGCGGCAAAATAATTTCAAGAAAGGAATTGCATAAGTTTATGGCAAAGCAGAAAGAAAATGCAGTAGTACATTCCCAGGAGCAGCTGGCGGATGGGATCTACAGCATGTGGATCAATACAGAGGCAGCAAAGGACGCAAAGCCGGGACAGTTTATTTCTATGTATACAACAGATGGAAGTAAATTACTTCCGCGTCCGATCAGTATCTGTGAGATTGATAAAGAGAACGGAAGACTTCGTGTTGTTTACCGTGTGACAGGACCGAAGACAGGAACAGAAGAATTTTCTAAGCTGAAAGCAGGAGATATCATTCCGGTGATCGGACCTCTTGGAAATGGATTCCCATACGAGAAGGCTGAAGGAAAGAAAGTATTTCTGATGGGCGGAGGAATCGGTGTACCGCCGATCCTTGAATTGGCGAAACAGATGGACTGCGAGAAGAAACAGATCGTAGTAGGATACCGCGACGCACAGACATTCCTTAAGGAAGAGTTCGAGCAGAACGGAGAACTTTATATTTCCACAGAAGATGGAAGTGTCGGAACAAAGGGAAATGTTATGGACGCAATCCGTGAAAATGCTCTGGAAGCAGATATGATCTATGCCTGTGGACCGACTCCGATGCTCCGTGCGATCAAACAGTACGCAGAAGAGAACGGAATCGAGTGTTATATCTCACTGGAAGAGAGAATGGCATGCGGAATCGGTGCCTGTCTGGCATGTGTATGCAAGTCCAAAGAGAAAGACGCGCACAGCAATGTAAATAACAAGCGTATCTGTAAGGATGGTCCTGTATTCTTGTCTACGGAGGTGGAAATCTAATGAACATGAGCGTAAATATTGCCGGAGTAGAATGGAAAAATCCGGTAACAGTTGCATCAGGAACATTTGGATCAGGAGAAGAATTTTCAGAATTTGTAGACCTGAACCGTCTTGGAGCAGTGACAACGAAAGGTGTAGCAAATGTACCGTGGGCAGGAAACCCGACCCCGCGTGTAGCTGAAGTTTATGGCGGTATGATGAACGCCATCGGACTTCAGAATCCTGGAATTGATCTGTTCTGCGAGAGAGATATTCCATATCTGAAGAATTTTGATACAAAGATCATCGTAAATGTATGCGGACACGCTCCGGAAGAGTATCTTGCAGTTGTAGAGCGTCTTGCAGACGAACCGATTGATATGATGGAGATCAATATTTCCTGTCCGAACGTCAATGCAGGATTTCTTGCATTTGGACAGGATGCACATAATGTAGAAAAGCTGACAGCGCAGATTAAGAAGATCGCAAAGCAGCCGATCATTATGAAACTGACACCGAATGTAACAGATATCACAGAGATCGCAAGGGCAGCAGAAGCCGGTGGAGCAGATGCGGTATCTCTGATCAATACATTGACAGGAATGAAAATTGATATCAATAGAAAGACATTTGCGGTAGCGAATAAGACCGGAGGAGTATCCGGACCGATCGTGAAACCAGTTGCAGTTCGCATGGTTTATCAGGTCGCTCAGGCTGTTAACATTCCAATCATTGGAATGGGCGGAATTTCCTGTGCAGAAGATGCAATCGAATTCCTTCTTGCAGGTGCGAGCGCAGTGTCTGTAGGAACAGCAAACTTCCACAATCCGGCAGTGACACTGGAAGTGAT
>OLQY01002303.1_pt1 | contig 12519 bp, 7 predicted proteins | sample 1672851 | NCBI WGS metagenome assembly OLQY01 (sample SAMEA3136730, study PRJEB25190) | human gut metagenome | reverse complement strand
AACAATCACATTGATGATTTCGGCGAAGGTTTTCTCACCGACACATTGAATTTCTGGAAAACCACCTATCCGGATGTCACACTTCTTGGAATCCACGACTCACAGGAAGATGCAGACACCGTCAAGATCCGCGAAGTAAACGGTATCAAAATTGCATTTCTGGATTATACCTACGGAACAAACGTAGGAGGCATTGAAGGAAAAGACTACATGATCGACATGATCCGTAAGGACAAGATCACAACCATGATCCAGAAAGCCAAACAGCAGGCCGACTGCATCATCTTCGTGGCTCACTGGGGCACTGAAGACGAAACCATGCCAAATGAATACGAAAAGCAATGGGCAGCCTACCTCATGGAACAGGGTGTAAATGTCATTATCGGAGGACATCCTCACGTACTTCAGCCATACGGCCGTCTCACCGATGATAAAGGCAATGAAACCGTAGTCTTCTACTCTCTGGGAAATTTTGTATCCACCCAGCAGAAACTGGAAGAGCTCCTTGGCGGAATGGCAAAATTCACCATCCAGAAAACAGTAAAAGATGGAAAAACTTCAATTGAAATCCTGACTCCAACCGTAGAACCTCTGGTCATGCACTATAACAGTGATGCCGGAGAATTTGGGCCATATATGCTTTCCGACTATACGGAAGAACTGGCATCTCAGAACGGTGTCCAGAAATACATTGGTTCCGGTGTATTCACTCTCGACAACCTGAAAAAGAAATTCAATGAGATCATGTCCATGAATGTTACCCCATCCACAGGAACCAATCTTCTGGACGTAACCATTAATACAGACCTGAACATGATCGATGCTTCCGGAAATATCGTAGAAGATACGGATTCCATCACAGCAGAGCAATATTATGCAGACAAAGGAATCGACATCAATTCCGAAAACTTCAATTCTGCTGATAACGGTTCCGGCAGCACAGACGACTCCTCAGATGATGGTTCTGATGATGATTCCGGTTCCTATGACGACAGTTCCTACGACGACGGCTCTTACGATGACAGTTACGACGAAAGTGAGGAATAAAGCTTTAACGAATGCGGATTGCGAAGATTCGCTCGACTCAGCAAACCAGCCAATCCAGCAACGTGCATAAAAAATACCGGAGATCCGGCATCCCTGAAGTACACACTTCAAAGGATCCGGATCCCCGGTATTTTTTTACATCATCAGAACTTTACCATCCGTTTCAGTCCCTGAATCACCAGCATACTTACCCCTGACAGTCCGTAAACCGCCAGAAGTTCTCCAATTTTAAGCGTCTGCACCGCAAAAAATCCATGAAGCACCGGAACTGCAAGCACAGCTGTAAGAAGCACAAATCCAGACAGAAATGCTCCCTGCATAAAGCGATTATCAAAAAATTCCCCTGTAAAGATTACCGGTTTTCCAGCCTTACAGTTATATCCGTGAAGTAATCTGGACAGACACAGCACTGCAAACGCCATGGTACCTGCCAGTACCTCATTGCCGTCCCGGTAGCCAATCAGAAATGCCGTCAGTACCACAGCACCGATCACACCACCTTCCACACCAACACGGATCAGGAACTCTTTTGTAAGAATAGATTCTTTTACAGGTCTGGGCTTTTTTCCCATCACATCATGATGGTAAGGTTCCAGCCCCAGAGCAATGGCCGGCAGACTGTCCGTAAGCAGGTTGATAAACAGAAGATGAACTGGTGCAAAAGGCACTGGAAGATTCATCAGAGAAGCTGCAATCACTACCAGGATCGCCGCAAAATTTCCGGAAAGAAGGAACTGTATAGCCTTTTTGATATTTTCATAAATATTTCGTCCACTCTCCACAGCCTTGATGATCGTGGCAAAATTATCATCGGTCAGAATCATTGAAGCCGCATCTTTTGCTACCTCTGTTCCTGTGATCCCCATAGCAACTCCCACATCTGCCTGTTTCAGTGCAGGTGCATCATTGACTCCATCTCCGGTCATGGCCACAATGTTTCCCCTCTCCTGCCACGCACGCACAATACGTATCTTATGCTCTGGCGTCACACGTGCATACACCCGGATATTTTCCACAAACTCGTTAAGCTCCTCATCACTCATACCATCAATCTGAACACCCTCACAGGCCTAGGAAATATCATCCAGAATTCCGATTCTCTTTGCAATAGCGGCTGCTGTCACCTTATGATCTCCCGTAATCATCACCGGGCAGATACCTGCACGCTTACAGTCCGAAACCGCCGCTGCACTTTCCGTACGGGGCGGGTCCATCATTGCCAGTAACCCCAGAAAAACCAGCCCCTGTTCATCCTCTGTGGAGATATTTTTTTCCACCGGAAAATGGCGGTATCCGATTCCAAGAACACGTAAACCTGACTCTGAATACTGTTCATTAACTCTGCAGATGTTTTCCACATCCACCTCTGTAACAGGAAAGATTTTTCCACCTTTCTGGATATAATCCACACGTTTCAGCATCACATCTACCGCGCCTTTGGTGATCATGGTATATCCATCCTTCATCTTATGGAAGGTAGACATCAGTTTCCGATCACTGTCAAAAGGAACCTCGCTGCTTCTCGGACAGGCATCCCTGACTTCCTGTGCCGAAATTCCTTTTTTATCTCCCAGGTTTACCATTGCTGTTTCTGTAGGATCTCCGATCTCCTGGCCTTCCACATTGGTAGAATCATTGCAGAGAATGCTGAACTTCAGCATCTGTTCCTGCAATGGGTTCGCCGGATCAATCTGATCTGCCGGAATATCCCGTCCATCCACATAATAATGTTCAATAGTCATCCGGTTCTGTGTCAGTGTTCCCGTTTTGTCAGAACAAATTACCGATACACTTCCCAGCCCTTCCACAGACTGCAGTTTCCGTATGATTGCTCCTTCTTTCGCCATCTTTCTGGTTCCAAACGCCAGCACAATTGTCACAATGGAACTGAGTGCTTCCGGAATCGCCGCCACAGCCAGTGCCACTGCAAAGAGAAATGCATCTGCAACAGCTCCGCCTTTCAGCACCTGCAGGGCAAAAAGTACAGCACATAACAGAAGAATGATCATAGAAAGCTTTTTCCCAAAGCGATCCAGATTAATCTGAAGCGGTGTTTTCTTCTCCGAAGTATTCTTTAAAAGACCGGCGATTTTTCCGACTTCTGTGTTCATTCCAATCCCGGTTACAAGAAAAACACCTCTTCCATAAGTCACATAGCTTCCGGAAAATACCATATTCCTGCGATCTCCTAACGGAAGTTCCCCGGTAAGCGGAGCGCTGATCTTATCTACACCAATGCTTTCTCCGGTAAGTGCACTTTCATCAACCTTAAGGCTGGCACTTTCCAGCACACGTCCGTCCGCCGGAATATAGTCTCCAGACTCCAGATGGACCACATCTCCTACTGTAATTTCCCTTCCCGGAATTCTCACCACTGCACCGTTTCGAACCACCTTCGCCTCCGGTGCAGCCAGCTGTTTCAGGCTTTCCAGGGAATTCTCTGCCTTAATGGTCTGCACAGTTCCCAGAATAGCATTCATAGTAATCACAACCAGAATTACCGCCGCACTCTCTGTTTCCCCCAGGAACAGGGAAACCACCGCCGAAACAATCAGGATCAGCACCAGAAAATCTTTATACTGCTCCAGAAAAATCTGCAGGCCGCTTTTTTTCTTACCTTCCGCAAGTTCATTGAATCCGAATTTTTCCTGCCTTCTTTTTACTTCCTCATTCGTCAGAAAATCCTGTTCCCCATTCAGATCTCTGCGTACAGTTTCTACCGTTTCATTGTAATAAGCTTTCACAGATACCATTCCTCCTTTACAGATCCTCAGCAAAATCCCTGTTAACAGTATGGGCAGAATCGTAAAAAAAGAGACTTTTATTGCACAAAAAACATGCAATAAAAGTCTCGCTGTTTCATCACGATACGGACAGGTAGATACCCATCGAGATTGACGATATCATGAACACTGACGTGCCAGCTACTCCCCTTTATATGGCTTACTATACTGTCCAAAAAGACATTTGTCAACCCGGAATATCAGTATGTAAATACGCCGACTCCATAAGCTTCCAGCGGATATGCAAAAGAAAATTCCCGGTTGTCGCAGTTCTTCTTCTCTGCCTTGAATGCCTTGCCTTTCGGAAGAAGTCCCTGCTCATTCATAATCAGTTTGTACTGTTTCTTCTTCGGTACACCTACACGGTAATCCGGACGTGCTACCGGCGTGAAGTTGCATACAACCAGAATGTTGTTACGTCTTGTGGGGGATTTTCTCACAAAACTAAAGATGCTTCTGTCGCCATCGTTGGCATTGATCCACTCAAATGCAGATGGATCATTATCTGCACCGTAAAGTGCCGGATATTTGCGGTAGATATGCAGAAGATCACTGACATACTGCTGCAACTTCTGATGATTTTCCTCGCCAAGAAGATACCAGTCAAGCTCTCTGGCCTCACTCCACTCACGCAGCTGTCCGAAATCCTGTCCCATAAACAGAAGCTTCTTACCCGGATGCCCGAACATAAAAGTATATCCGGCCTTCAGGTTCTTGAATTTATCATCCAGCTCTCCTGGCATCTTCTCCAGCATAGAACACTTCAGATGTACTACCTCATCATGAGACAGAACCAGAACATATTTCTCACTGTATGCATAAGTCATAGAAAATGTCATCTTATTATGATTAAATTTACGGAAATATGGATCTAGCTTCATGTATTCCAGGAAGTCGTTCATCCAGCCCATATTCCACTTCAGAGAGAATCCAAGCCCGTCGTCTTCTGCCTTACCTGTTACCATCGGCCATGCGGTAGATTCCTCTGCGATCATGACAGTTCCATGATTTCTTCCGAGAACAACGGTATTCAGATGCTTAAAAAATTCAATAGCCTCCAGATTCTTGTTTCCGCCGTATTTATTGGCGATCCACTCACCGTCTTTCTTACCGTAATCCAGGTAGAGCATGGATGCAACCGCATCTACACGAAGACCATCAACGTGGCATTCCTCTACCCAGTAAAGAGCGTTTGCGATCAGGAAATTCTTCACCTCCGGACGTCCGTAATTGTAGATCTTGGTTCCCCAATCCGGATGCTCACCCTGTCTCGGATCTGCATGCTCATATACAGCAGTTCCGTCAAAGTTAACCAGTCCGTGTGCATCCTTCGGAAAATGTGCCGGTACCCAGTCAAGAATGATACCGATTTTCTGACGGTGAAGATAATCCACCAGATATTTGAAATCCTGCGGTGTTCCGTAGCGGGAAGTCGGTGCGTAATAGCCGGTTACCTGATAGCCCCAGGAACCGTCAAAAGGATGCTCTGCGATACCCATAAGCTCCACATGGGTGTATCCCATTTTTTTGACATACTGTGCAAGCTTCGGCGCCAGTTCTCTGTAGGAATAGAAACCATCCTCATCCTCTGCTGTCTGCGGATGCTTCATCCAGGAACCCGGATGCACCTCATAGATAGACATGGCACTTGTGTCCGGATCAAAGTTCTCGCGATTTTTCATCCAGGTATCATCTTTCCATTTATAGTTGGTGATATCTGTAATACGAGAGGCTGTTCCGGGACGCATTTCAGCGGCATTGGCATATGGATCTGCCTTGTAAAGCTCCTCACCATGTGCACCTGTAATGTAAAATTTATACAGCTGTCCGATCTTCGCTCCCGGTACAAATGTCTCATAAACGCCAATGGGTCCAACTTTTTTCATGGGATTCTTCTTCGTATCCCATTCGTTGAATTCACCTATAACAGAAACCGCCTGTGCATTAGGTGCCCACACTGCAAAATAAACCCCTTTTTTCCGGTTCTGCGTATCTGGATGTGCTCCCAGCTTCCTGTAAATATCATAATTCGTGCCCTGACCAAACAGATACTGGTCAAGCTCCGTAAATTGTAATTTCTTTCCCATTTTCAGGTACCTCCCTTTATAGTTCTGCCACCGTCCATTCCCCAATTTTAAGTGGAATTTTTTATTCTATAATTATACCAATCCCCATATTTTCAGTCAAGGAAAAACCCTCTCCGGCTAATATGTGTCTATTATCCGACAGTGTCAGATAAAGTCAAAAAAGAGACCTGAATGACGCACATTTTGTCATTCAGGTCTCTCCTGTCATTTTTTAATATTCTTCGCTTCCATCGTCATAAGATTCGTCGTAGGAACCATCATCATAGCTTCCATCATCGGAAGATCCATCCGAATAATCACTTTCGTCAGAACCATCGGAATAGTCCCCTTCATCGGAAGATCCGTCACTGACATCAGATCCGTCAGAAGAATCGCTTCCATCGGAGCCATCCTCAGAGGAATCCTCTGAATCGCTGGAATTTCCTGCATATCCTGCAACACGACCAGCCTGAAGAGAGCTGTCCCAGAAGTCAGAATAGGAAGCACTCTGTAACGTAACATCCTTCGCTTCTGCAAGCTCGCTGACTGTTACAAGCTTATATCCCTGGTCGATCAGTGCCGGGATCAGCTTCTCTGTGGCACACTTCACAGATGGTTCATGAATATCATGCATCAGGATGATAGAACCGTCTCCCAGTGAGGAATCATTCATAATCTGGTTATAATCTGCATCCGCATCCATCAGCTTCCAGTCCAGAGAATCCGTAGACCACATGAAGAAAGGCTTGCCAACTGCACTCATCTGCTCATCTGTGATCGCGCCATACGGTGCACGACATACCGTTGATGCCTGCCCACAGGCTTTTACCAGTGCATCATCCGTCTTCTGGAACTCCTGCATAACAGAATCCAGATCCATATTCGGCAGTGTCTGTTCCGGATGATCCCAGGTATGGTTACCGATCTCGCAGCCAAGCTTTACCATTCGCTGTATGGTAGATTCACGGCCCTCCACATTCTGTCCCAGCATAAAGAACGTAACATGGATATTGTATTTCTCAACAGTATCAAGAAGTGTCTCTGTATACTCTCCAGGACCATCATCAAAGGTCAGAGCGATCATCGGGCGCTTCTTGGAAGGATCATAAGAGCCATCCTCATTAAAATAATAGTCCTTCACACCTTTCTCCACCCATCCGGTCTGCATGTATCCCTTTTTATCAAAGCTGTATGTTGTTCCGTCAATATCCGCAAAACCATTTACATAATATGTACCATCTGGATTCTGATACCACTTTCCTGTAGAATCCTCATGCCATCCCGGAGTCATAACAGAAAGCCTTTCGCCTGCTGCACTGCCCTTTACCGGCATCACCGTTGCATCCGTACCGGAATCCGCGCTGTCTGTATCCGAAACAGCCGTATCCGTCGATGCCGTACCGTCCTTCGTACTGCTGTCTGTGGAAGCTCCGGCGGTATTTGCCTGGACATTTACTGTCTCCGCATCCTTATTGCTTCCGCCGCCTACATGGTTGACGATGGGAAGAATTACCCCTCGAACAACAAAAACCAGCAGAAGAATCGCCGCAACTACACAGGTTATCCGCTTCATCATCCGCCGCCGTCTTAACTGCTGCTGTTTTCTGCGCATCCTCTCACGCAAAACTCTTTTGTCCATTTTTTACATCCCCGTTTATATACTCATATCTTTCTTTGATATTTAATGTCTGTCTTTAATCATACCGCATTTAACGCTTAAATACAATGGAAATTCCCGAAAGAATCTCTTAATTTGTTACTGTTCACTCCGTTCTCAGTAACACACTTCGCGATGCACATGTAAAAAAAATGGCACCCGGAACACATTCCGGGCACCACACTTTTTTAGCTGCTGATACTGTCAGATCACTCCTGACCCGCTGCATCCGATGTGCTGCTGTCTGCATCCTGATTCGCCTCGCCGTCTTCCGGCACCATATCTGTAGCCTCTGCCGCTTCCAGCTCTTCATCCACGGTACCTTCCGCACTGCTTCCGTCCGAGGAAGGATCATCTCCGTTTACTCCCTGGGTATCACCGGCAGAAACCTTCTCCTCAACCGTTGCATTGTCCAGGATAAAATCTTCCACTCTGAGAAGTCCGATGGATTCATCCACGGCTGCCTGTCCGTATTTATCTACCAGCGCAGCCAGATCCTTCACACTGTATGCTTTGATCAGTTCATCCTGGATACTGAGAGATTTTTTGTCTTCAAGTGTCATATTCTCCGCATCCATGATCCCCTGTACGATCAGGTTCTGCTTTACTTTAAACTCCGCATACTGACCGCTCTGCTCCTCAAAATCATCCATGGAGATTCCCTGAGCTTTTACAAAATCCTCCAGCGTCATATCACCCTGTTTTGCATAATTCTCATACAGACTGCGAAACTCTGTCTTGGCTGTATCCAGATCCTCCTGTGGATATTCCTTCACTTCAGATGCTGAGAGCACTGTATTCCATGCAGTTTCACGCAATGTGTTCTGTGCACTTGTCTTCGCTTCATCCTCCAGTGTAGTACGGATTTCCTTCTTGTAATCATCCACACTCTTGCAGTCTGTATTCTTGGCTACCCAGGTATCGGTAAGCTCAGGTGCACGCTTAAAGCTCTGCAGAGTGACCTTAAATACCACTTCCTGTCCGGCCAGCTCTTCCGAAGAGTATTCCTTCGGGAAAGTCAGATCGAGATCCTTAGTCTCACCTTTTTTCATTCCGATGATCCCGTCCTCAAATCCGTCGATAAACGTTCCGGAGCCTATGGTCAGCTCATAATTATTTGCAGTACCGCCGTCAAAAGCCACTCCGTCCTTGGTTCCCACATAATTAATGGTAACCACATCTCCGTTCTGAACACTGCCTTCCGTTACTTCCTCAGCCTTGTTCTGAAGCTCTTCCTTGATCCTTCCGTCAACCATATCATCGGTTACGGCTTCTACTGTGTTATCAAGAGTCAGCCCCTTATATTCTCCGATGGTCACATATTTGCTCACATCATCCACGGAAACAAGCCTTGTGTCTCCGGAGGCTGCCTCTTCGCTGTCTTTATTGGAAGCCGTTTCTTCTGACTCTTTGGAATCTGCAGATCCGGAATCTTCTTTATCTGTTGTATCCTGCGCTTCTGCTGCAGGTTTTTTGTCATCTTTCTGGTCTGTTGATGTGCCACATGCAGTGATCGCCAATGCCGCACACAGTGCAAGAACCATGAGATATGCTTTTTTCTTCATAACCTACTCCCTTCATCAAGTACTGTCGGTTCGATTATAATCTTTTTTTATACAGATTTGTAAAGTGTGTTTGCTGTCTTACATTTCCGGTACCGGTGTCGGTCTGGAAGAATCCCACACCTCCGATACATCAAACAGGTCACTGAGCATATCCGGATTGTAATACATTCTGTATCCATCCAGATTCCGTCTTCCCTGACGGAAATATCCACTTGTGATCTGCACAAAATACTGACTGGAATCTACATTGCAGAAATAGCGGTAGCCACGGCTTTTGTAATACTCATACTTCTCATTATCCGAGGTGTATCCTTCCCAGTCGCCGATATCCGCACCAAAGGCAAAAATGATCATATCGGTTTTTCCGAGGATGGGTGCCACATATTTTTCCCATTTTTTATTATCGGTCTTCAACTCCGCTGCTGTGGAGCTTGTAGCGTTTCTGTGACCCCAGGTATGGCTTGCAAATTCCCACCCGTCCTTTTTCATGGCCTTCGCCACTTTTTTGGCTGCTTTTACTTCTTTATCATAGTCAAAATCCGGATTGGCCTTGAGAAAAGCCTTCTGGTCATCCTGAAGATTCTTCTTGGTCTTATATGCCCCATCTGTACGGTAGCCCAGAACACCATTATAACCGGTCATTGCCAGAATACCCTTTCTTCCATGATAGGAAAAATCCGGATGTTCTTTGATAAAGGAATCCAGGATTGGCACCACATCGTAATCTCCGGTCACAACTGTACCGTCTGCCTTCTTATACTCGCATTTGATATCTCCGTTGTCATCGATCACCAGCTTTGTGGCAAATCCGTCTCCGTCCATATAATGATAGTAGCTGACGTCATCCTCTGAAAGAACAAAAGGAATCTTGCCTTTCGGCAGCATGATCTTTCCCCTGCTCATGGTTCCGTCATCATTGATCACAGCCATATCATGAGGACTCACCAGTACGTAACCCTTATCATACATGATCTGGAGCATTTTTTTGAACTCGCTGACTGTGGTCATCATCTGATTATATCCGGCCTCATCGGAATCTCCGTCAAAGGCCAGTGAGGTATTCACAATCAGGGAATGAAAAAATACATGGGTGATATTCTCAAGTGGATATTCCACACAGGCATCTCTTTTTTTCATGTAGGCTGCTGCTGCTTCCTGCATCTTGTCACTGGTAGCAAATTTCCAGTTGTTTTTCAGCACGGAGATCGCGCCGGTATAATCATACTGCTGTGCCAGTTTTTTGGCTTTTTTGAGAAGTGTTTTTTCGTCTGAGGAAGTACTGTCGGAGCTGTTCTCGGCTGCTTCCCTTTTCTGTGTTTCTTTTTCTGCCTTTTTTTCTTCCTTCGGTGTCTCGGTAGCTGCCGGCTGGTCCTCCGGATCCGCTGCTACTTTAGCTTCTTCGGACTGTTCTTCTTCGGCTTCTGCAGCTTCTGCTTCCGCTTCATCAGACTGTGTATCCTCGTCATCCTGTGTCCCGGAGATCATATTGTCCACCTGAACAGTGACCGGATGGTTTCCGCCCACAAGAAGTGACGCCGCAAGCACTGTTGTCAGTACACCTGCAATTTTTTTCTTCATAATAATATATATGCCCCTTTCTAAAAGTCCCCTCGTATCTCCGGATATGACCGTTACATCGGCGGTACCGGTGTCGGTCTTGCCGGATCAAAAACATCTTTTACGTCAAAAAGATCGGATAACAGTTCCGGGTTATAATACATACGGTATCCATCCAGATTCCGTCTTCCCTGACGGAAGTACCGATCCCGGATCTGTACATAATACTGGCTGGAATCCACGTTGCAGTAATAATTATATCCCTGCCCCTTCAGATATTCGAATTTATCCCCGGAATACTCCTGGTCATTGGTAATGTCGGTTCCAAAAGCAAAAATGATAACATCCGTTCCCCCAATCAGCGGATCTACATTTTTCTTGAAACGTTCGGTATCTGCCTGAAGCTTCTCCAGTGTGACCTGTCCCACATTCTGATGTCCCCAGGTATGGCTCGCAAATTCCCAGCCTTCTGCCTTCATGGCATCGGCAACCTTTTTTGCGGCTGCCCGTTCTTTTTCCAGGCTGAAATCCGGATGTGCATCCAGCCACTGTACTTTATTTTCATCCAGATCTGCCGGACGGGTCTCATAGCTTTCGTCGGTCCGGTATCCCAGGATCCCGTTGTATCCGGTAAGTGCCAGGATTCCTTTTGCACCGCGATATGAGAAATCCGGATGCTTTTCCACAAAACGGTCGATCAGCGGAACCATGTCGTAATCTCCCACGGAGACACTTCCGTCATCTTCCACATATTCATTGCGGATCTTTCCTTTATCATCCACGATCAGCTTCGTGGCATAGCCGTCACCGTCCATGTAATGATAATAGCATACATCATCCTGTGAGAGGACAAACGGCGTTTTCCCAGGCGGAAGAAGGATCTCTCCCTCTGTGATGTTCCCGTTGTCGTCTGCCTTTGCCATGTCCTTGATGCTTACCATCACATAGCCCTTGTCATACATGGTCTGCGTGATCTTGTTAAACTCATCAATGGTTGTCATGACCTGATTATAATCTGCTTCTTTGTAGTCTCCGTCAAACGCTTTGGATGGATCCTTGATCAGAATATGATAAAAGACATGTGTCACCTTTTCAAGGGGCCATGCCGTACAGGTTGCTTTTATGTCTTCGTATTTTTTTGCAGCTGCCTGCATCTTCTTATCCGAATCATAGGACGGAGCCTTTTTCAGAAGATCGATAGCTTTGTCATAGTTATACTGACTGGCCAGAAGCTCTGCCTCTGCGAGAGTATCTTTGGAAGCGGTCTCTATATTTTTAGTACCTGCTTCTAAAGCTTTTTCTCCGGAAACAGTCTGTTCTTTCTGTTTGTCAGAAGAAACCATCTTCTCTTTTGAAGCCTTCTCACTTCTGCCCTTCAGTGCACCGACTCCTACTGATGCCCCGACTGCGACGATCATTGCCGTTGTTATGATGGCCAGACGTTTTCTGCGTTCCTTCAGCTGGCGCTTTCTGCGGCGTTTCAATATCTCTTTCCGCCATTCTTCGTACTCAGGAGTCCCCATTTCCGGTCGGGTTCCCCCGGGCTTTTTCTCTTTCATATAATATTTCCTCCATCTCTGGTTTATCCATTACATATGTTAGCTCAAAGATAGTTATGTCCTGTATTCTCTGCAGCATACACAGATGAACTGCATCGTAATCATTATAACTGGTAACTGCTGAAATTTCCACCGTTCCACCTGTCTTTTTCACTTTTTTAATTGCCTTTTTGACGAAACAATGCTAAAATGTTGTTTGCGTAATGTAACCGATTGCGAAACAAATATATATACAGGGGGATTCTCAAATGAGTACAGTTACCATCGTTCTTCTGGTCATCCTCG
>OLQY01002280.1_pt1 | contig 12633 bp, 15 predicted proteins | sample 1672851 | NCBI WGS metagenome assembly OLQY01 (sample SAMEA3136730, study PRJEB25190) | human gut metagenome | reverse complement strand
CTTCCCCTTCGGGGTCTGAAAGGGGCGAGCAGCCCCTTTCTCGTGGGTCCAGCGCTTCGAAAGTAGCGGGTGCTTTTCTGGTTCTCTTTTGGTGCGCAAAAGAGAACTTGACCCCGCGTAACAGCGCTCTACTCTATTATACACCAAATCCCCCTGATTTCTATGACCAAATCCCAAAAGCCTCCATTTTCCGCCCGAGCGCCACTTTGCAAGGGCGGGCGAGTGTGTTATACTTTCTATGAATGCGATTCAATCTTCCTGATGGAGGCTTTTTTATGTCCACAAAGCAGCGTCTGCTTTTTATCACCACCGGCGGCACCATCGCCAGCGTCCGCACCCAGCAGGGTCTCAAGCCCGTGCTCACCAGCGAAGAGCTTCTGGCTCATCTGCCTGAGCTGAACGAGCTCTGCTGCCCCGACACGCTGGCCCTGTGCAGCATCGACAGCACCGACCTCGGCCCGGAGCACTGGCTGATGATGGCGAAGGCCGTGCAGGAGAATTATGCCCTCTACGACGGCTTCATCATCTGCCACGGCACCGACACGCTGGCCTACTCTGCGGCGGCTCTGTCTTATCTCATCCAGAACGCCGACAAACCCGTCATCCTCACCGGCGCACAGCAGCCCATCTCCAACGAGATCACCGACGCCAAGAAAAACCTTCGCGACAGCGTCATCTGCGCCCTCGACCCCGGCAGCCGGGGCGTCATGGTGGTGTTTGGCGGCCATGTCATCGCAGGCACCCGCGCCAAGAAGAACAAGACCATCAGCTACGACGCCTTTGCCTCGGTGAATTTCCCGGCGCTGGCACTGGTACAGGGCGACCGTCTGGTGCGGTATGTGCCTTCGCCCTGGCCCACCGGCCCTGTGGAGTTTGGCCGCTCGCTCAGCCCCCGCGTCTTCCTGCTCAAGCTGACGCCCGGCCTCAGCCCCGATTTGATCCCCGACATTTTCCGCCTCTACGACTGCGTTATCGTGGAAAGCTTCGGCGTAGGCGGCATCCCCCAGCGGCTGATGGACGCCTTCGCCGAGGGCCTCGGCGACTACGACAAGACCCACAAAGTACTCATCCTCACCACCCAGGTCACTTACGAGGGCAGCGATGTGGGCATCTACGAGGTGGGCAAGCGGGTCAAGAACCGCTTCCGCTTCCTCGAGGCCCACGACATGACCATTGAGGCCGTCGTGACGAAGATCATGTGGCTGCTGGCGCAGGACTGCGACAGCTTTGACCAGCTGCAGCAGCGGTTCTACCGGCAGGTCAATTTTGATACGTTCTATCACTGAGCACGAACATGGCCGTCATGACGAAATCGACGCCCTCGGTGCTGAAGGGCAGGACAGAGCCGAGGGCCGCGCCCATAGCCGCGCTGTCGGCCCAATAGATCTGGTCCAGCAGGGTGATGAAGAACATGAACCAGCCCTTATCCACGCCCTCGGGCGGCTCTGCCGAATTTGTTTCGTTTTGCTCCTGCATTCATTTCAACCCTCCAATACAGCAATATAACAGGTTTATCTGCATTTGCAAGAGCTATTTATAAAGCAAAGAGGGTCCTGTGCGGACGCACAGGACCCTCTTTGCCTTCTATCTTTTATTTTTTGGTGAGGTCTTTCGTGTAGAGGGCGCGGGTGGCATTCAGGACAGCGAGGACCATGACGCCGACATCGGCGAAGATGGCCACCCACATATTGGCGATACCCAGAGCACCCAGCAGCAGGCAGGCCGCCTTGACGGCCAGAGCAAAGACGATGTTCTGGTAGACGATGCTCTTGGTGCGGCGGGCAATGCGCATGGCGAGGGCGATCTTGGCCGGGTCGTCATCCATCAGGACGACGTCGGCGGCCTCAATGGCGGCGTCAGAGCCCAAAGCACCCATGGCGATGCCCACATCCACACGGGAGAGGACAGGGGCGTCGTTGATGCCGTCGCCCACGAAGGCCAGCATCTCTTTAGGGTTCTTGGCGGCCAGGAGCTTCTCGATCTGGTCCACCTTATCGCCGGGCAGCAGGCCGGCGTGGTACTCGTCGATGCCCAGCTCTGCCGAGACAGCCTTTGCCACCGGCTCTGCGTCGCCGGTAAGCATGACGGTCTTGCGGACGCCGGCCTGCTTAAGGCCCTTGATGGCCTGTGCGCTGTGGGGCTTCACCACGTCGGAGATGAGCAGATAGCCTGCATACTTGCCGTCGATGGCCACATGGACGATGGTGCCGGTCTGGGGGACATCGGGGACGGTGAGGCCCAGCTTTGCCATCAGGCGGGCATTACCGGCAGCGACCGGCTTGCCGTCCACCTCGGCGGTGACGCCGTGGCCGCCCAGCTCCTCCACGTCGGTGACGCGGGCAGCGTCGATGTCCTTGCCGTAAGCAGCCTTGATGCTCAGGGAGATGGGGTGCTTCGACCAGCTCTCGGCCAGCGCAGCGGCTTCCACAAGGCTGTCTTCGGTACCGCCCTCCACGGGGCAGACCTTGACGACCTTGAAGGTACCCTGGGTCAGGGTGCCGGTCTTATCGAAGACGACGACGCGGGTATCGGCCAGCTCTTCCAGATAGGTCGAGCCCTTGACGAGGATGCCGCAGGCGGAAGCGCCGCCAATGCCGCCGAAGAAGCTCAGCGGGATAGAGATGACCAGTGCGCAGGGGCAGCTGATGACGAGGAAGGTGAGGGCGCGGTAGACCCAGTCGCCGAAGCGGGCGGGCTGGCCCATCAGCAGCAGAACGATGGGGGGAATGAAGGCCAGCGCCAGTGCGCCGTAGCAGACCGCCGGGGTGTAAACGCGGGCAAAGCGGGTGATAAAGTTCTCGGCGCGGGCCTTCTTCATGCTGGAATTTTCCACGAGGTCGAGAATTTTAGAGACGGTGGATTCGCCGAACTCCTTGGTGGTCCTGACCTTGAGCAGGCCGCTCATGTTGACACAGCCGCTGATGACCTCGTCGCCGGACCGGACATCCCGGGGCAGGCTCTCGCCGGTGAGGGCGGCGGTGTTGAGGGTGGAAGCGCCCTCGACGATGACGCCGTCGATAGGCACGCGCTCGCCGGGCTGGACCACGATGACGGTGCCGATCTCGACCTCATCGGGGTCCACCTGCTCCAGCCTGCCGTCCTCGCCCTCGATGTTGGCGTAGTCGGGCCGGATGTCCATCAGGGCCGAGATGCTGCGGCGGCTCTTGCCGACGGCAACGCCCTGGAACAGCTCGCCGATCTAGTAGAAGATGATAACGGCACAGCCCTCGACGTAATCGCCCAGCGCAAAGGCACCCACGGTGGCGACGGCCATCAGGAAGCATTCATCAAAGGGCTGACGGTTCTTGATGCCCAGAAGGGCCTTGTGGAGCACGTCCCAGCCCACCACGAGGTAGGGGATGCAGTAGAGCAGCAGCTCCACCGACGCGGGCAGAGGCGGCAGCAGCTTGAGCACCAGCACCAGCGCCAGAGCGGCGATGATGCGGTACAGCATTTTCTTTTGTTTTTTCGTCACGGGTACCAGCCTCCTTTTGGGGCAGTTTTCTCAGATTCAACAGGTTTTCCCCACAAGGGGCTCGCTTTCCACGCTTCCCCCGGCTTTTCCACGAGGTTTTCCCGCAAAAAGCCGCAAATGCGCGTTCATTTTTCTTTTTTTGCACCCAGGATGTTGAAAACGCCGTGGAAATTGTTGAAAACTGATTTATTTTTCCACATTTTCCACGCGCATCCCGGCAGTATAAGTCGAAACTCAGATGCCGAAGATCTCGCAGTCGTCCTCGACCTTCTTGCAGGCGGAGAGGACGTTCTGCATGGTAGCCTTGACGTCCGCGCCCTCATCGAACTCGACGTTCATCTTCTGGGTCATGAAGCTGACGGTGGCCTTTGCGACGCCGGCGACCGTGTTGGCGGCATCCTCCATCTTCTGGGCGCAGTTTGCGCAGTCAACTTCGATCTTGTAGCTCTTTTTCATAATAAATACCAGCCTTTCTTTCTATCTACCCGCTCCGCCGCAGGGTGCGGCAGAGCTTGCAGCGTTTTGGGGGCATCACTCTTCGATGTGGTCCATGCCCATGGAGAGGATGCTGCGCACATGGTCATCGTCCAGCGCATAGTAAATGGTCTTGCCGTCGCGGCGGAAGCGGACGAGCTTTGAGTCCTTGAGCACCCGCAGCTGATGGCTCACCGCCGACTGGCTGAGCTGGACGGCATTTGCAATGTCCTGCACGCACAGCTCATCGTCGTGGAGGGCGTAGAGGATCTTGATGCGGGTGGAATCGCCGAACACCCGGAACAAATCGGCCAGCTCGTAGAGCACCTCATCGTCCGGCAGCACCGGCGGGGCCTTGGGCAGCTTCTGTTCTGGGGCAAGAGCATTCTCAGCCATCGTTGTCATCCTTTCGCTTCAATATATGAACATCTGTTCATGTGTTCATGATAGCACGCCGTATGGCTCCTGTCAAGGAGTTTTGTATAAAAAATCAGCATTCTCTTAAAATTGATAAAACAGACCTCAAAATGCAAGAAATTTGCAGATTTATTTTGCAGGAGGGGTGCAATTTAGTGCAAAAGAAAAAGGCATTCCTGACCGAACTGCCTTTTTCTTTTGCACTGCATTCATGCCCGCTTCTTCTTTTTATCGTCCGCCGCCCACGGCAGATACATGAGGAACAGCGCCAGCGCGGTGGCAGGCAGGAAGCCCAGGATATAATATTTTTCGCCCAGCAGGGCCGTGAAGGTGCTGGTGATGATGTTCCCGTAGGGATCATTGAGGAAATAGAAGTTGGTGTCAAGGGACTGATTCAGAAAGTAGATGGGCAGGGCAGAGCCGAACAGGAACGCCAGCACCTGCGGCACCCGCCGGGGACTGGGACGGTAGCCGCCCGCCACCAGCAGGACTGGATAGAGTACCAGCAGGGCATGGATACTGACGGAGTGCAGATTGATGAGCGTCCACCAAGAGGGGACATCCAGCCAGCTGGGGCAGAGCAGTGCCAGCATTGCGCCCGGGATACAGAGGGCATACAGCTCCTCTTTGCACCAGTTTCTGTCCGTGATCGTGTTGTACAGACAGACGAAGACATTGATATTGCACAGGTGCAGGGGCAGATAGCCCCAATTCCACTGGCCGGTCAGGGCCATCCCCAGCAGAAGGACAGCTTGGTCCAGCAGGAGCAAAGCGGTGACTCCGACTAAAATGCGCCGCCGGGTGCGGGCAGAACTGCGGCGATACCACAGGGCCGCCCCCACGATAAAGGCAAGCGAAATGGCCAGCTCCATGAGGTGGACCGTGCCATACAGCGGGTAGCATCGGTAATCGGCCCCGTATCCGGCGTGGGTGATGTCGTAGGATTTCCAGAAATCGTTCATCTTCTTTTCCTCCTTGTCCAGCTTATGATACCGCGTTTGGCCTCAGACGGAAAGAGTTTTGAAGGAAAATCCCGAAAACAGGTGCAATAGGGTGAGTTTTGTGGTATCCTTACAAATGTGAAATTATCTGCCGCAAACCGCGGCATCACGACAAATTAAGAAAGAGGGAATTTTTATATGTTAGAAACCGGAATCCGCGGCAAGCAGAGCGTCGCCGTGACCCCCGAGAACACCGCCAAGACCATGGGCAGCGGCACGCTGAATGTCTTCGCCACTCCCGCACTGGTGGCGCTGGCCGAAAAGACCTGCTGGATGAGCGTCGCCGACGCTCTGGATGAGGGCTGCGGCTCTGTGGGCACCAAGCTGGAGCTGGAGCACACCGCCCCCACCCCCGTGGGCATGACCGTCACCTGCGAGAGCGAGCTGACCGCTGTGGAGGGCCGCAAGCTGGTGTTCAAAGTCTCCCTGTACGACGAGAAAGGCCCCGTGGGCGGCGGCGTCCACGAGCGCTTTGTGGTCAACGACGCAAAGTTTGCCGCCAAGGCCGAGAGCAAGAAGGGCTAAGACTCTTTTTTCTCGGCGAGCTCGATGGGCGGCGGGTCGGCAGCCAGCAGCTGCTGCTCGGCCCGGGCCTGAGCTTCCTGCAAAAGCCGTGCCGCCTGTTCGCTGGCACGGAACAGCTCTAAATACATCGCTTTATAGTCCGGCGCAGCCAACACCCCCTTCCGTGTCCCATCACCTTAGAAGCTGTTTTTGTAAGCAGGGTGCATCGAACGACGAGAATTTTTGCTCGCAGACAAGGCAATTTTCCGCAGCAATCCTGAGCGGATTGCAAGGGAAAGCAACGCAGTATGCGGGCAAAAAGGCCGTTCGGGCGGTGTGCAATGCTTATGAAAACGGCTTCTAAAGGGTTAGTCTGCCCGGCAGGCTGCAAAAAAATCATCTGAGGATTTTATCATGAAAAAAACCAATCTCTCGTGGGTGGGTGCGTTGTTAGTGTTTGCCCTGCTGCTGTGGTGTACCGCCGCAACGCCCGGCAAAATCGACGACCCTTCCACCTACACCTGCGCCGTGTACAGCTCGGCGCTGTCCCTGCTGCCCCCTGTGGTGGCCATCGTGCTGGCCCTGAACACCAAAGAGGTCTACACCTCGCTGCTGGTGGGCATCGCCACCGGCGCACTGCTCTACGCCAACGGCAACCTTGAGCTGGCGCTGACCACCCTCTTCTTCAACGAAGACGGCGGCATGGTGTCCAAGCTGTCCGATTCCAGCAACGTCGGCATCCTCGTCTTTCTGGTGATGCTGGGCATTCTGGTGGCCCTGATGAACAAGGCCGGCGGCAGCGCCGCCTTTGGCCGCTGGGCCTCCACCCACATCCACACCCGGGCGGGCGCGCAGTTCGCCACCCTGCTGCTGGGCATCCTCATCTTTGTGGACGACTACTTCAACTGCCTGACCGTCGGCTCCGTCATGCGCCCGGTCACTGACCGGCAGAAGGTCTCCCGCGCAAAGCTGGCCTACCTCATCGACGCCACCGCAGCACCCGTCTGCATCATCGCGCCGGTGTCCAGCTGGGCCGCCGCCGTCACGTCCTCTGTGCCGGATGGCTCGGGCATCAACGGCTTTACCATGTTCCTGCGCACCATCCCTTATAACTACTACGCCATCCTCACCATGGTGATGAGCCTCTTCCTCATCTTCAGCGGCCTCGACTACGGCCCTATGAAGAAGCACGAGGATAACGCCCTTCTGGGCGACCTCTTCACCACCGACGACCGCCCCTACGGCGACGACGCGGACGACGACAGCGACACCCGCGGCCATGTGGTGGACCTCATCGCGCCGGTGCTGGTGCTCATCGCGGCCTGCATCTTCGGCATGGTGTACACCGGCGGCTTCTTTGAGGGCGTGGACTTCGTCACCGCTTTTGCCAACTGCAGCGCCTCCATGGGCCTCGTGCTGGGCAGCGCCATTGCCCTGATGTTCACCTTCGTGTTTTACCGGGTGCGGGGCATCATGACCTTTCAGGACTTCGCCGCCTGCATCCCCGAGGGCTTCAAGGCCATGGTCAGCCCCATGCTCATCCTGACGCTGGCATGGACGCTTTCCGGCATGACCGGCCTGCTGGGCGCAAAATACTACGTCGCAAGCCTGCTCAGCGGCTCTGCGACGGCTCTGCAGTACCTGCTGCCCATCATCATCTTTGTGGTGGCGGTCTTCCTCGCCTTTGCCACCGGCACGTCCTGGGGTACCTTCTCGATTCTGGTCCCCATCGTCTGCCACGCCTTCCCGGAGGGTGAGATGCTGGTGGTCTCCATCGCCGCCTGCCTGTCCGGCGCGGTCTGCGGCGACCACTGCTCGCCCATCTCCGACACCACCATCATGGCCTCTGCCGGCGCGCACTGCAGCCACGTGAACCATGTCTCCACCCAGCTGCCCTACGCCATGACCGCCGCCGCCATCTCGGCGGGCTGCTATCTGCTCTGCGGCGCAGCACAGGCTGTCCTCGGCGATGCCGCCAACACCCTGATCTCCTTCGTGCTGCTGGCCTGTGCCATCGCCATCGAACTCGTCGTGCTCAGCATCGTCAGGGCGCGGATGGGCCATACTGGGAAGGAAGAGGTCACAAAATCTTAACGGAATCGTAGATTTTTGTCTTCCCCTCCGGCGCAAATCATGGTATACTTATCAAAAGAGTAAATTTTTTGAGCTATTTGCTCACTGGAGGAAAACCCCATGCTGGAAGAAGTCTTTCAGGACGTCTATACAAAATTCAAGCTGCATTTTTATCAGAATGTATTTCAGCGCTTTGCCACCCGCGAAGCCACGCTGACTACGGTGGAGTCCTTCTGCATGGAGGGCATCATGGCGATGGGGGAGCCCACCATTGCGGAGTTTTCCCGCATGATGGGCATCTCCACCCCCAACGCGGCCTATAAAATCGGCAGCCTCGTCAAAAAGGGCTATGTGGAGAAGATCCAGTCCACCACCGACCGCCGCGAATACTTCCTGCGCCCCACCCAGAAATACATCGATTACTACAGCATCAGCTATTCTTATCTGCACACGGTCATCGAGCGTGTGCGCAAGCGCTTCCCGGCGGAGGACTGCGACAAGATGGAGCAGATGCTCTCGGTCATCAGCACCGAGCTGATGCCGGAGCTGGATATGCTGGCCAAGTGCCGCCACCCCGAAGCTCCTGAATCGGAAGAGTAAAATGCAGCACAACGAAAGCCCCCGGCAGCGCCGGGGGCTTTCTCCTTATCCTATAAAAGCGAGGCGCGGCCGCCCCGCCGGAACGGGACAGCCGCAGCTTCATGGGAATGTAAAAGACAGAGCTTGTCTGGATGTTGGGGGTTATGCGTTCTCCTTCGCGGCGTTTGCAGCAGCACGCTTGTTGATCTTGCTCTGGTTGTAGACAGAGTAGAGGATGACCAGAATAGCCACGCCTGCAAAGACCATTGCGATGGGAGAAGTGGTGATGGCGAAGAAGTTGCCGCGCTGGATGTTCATGCAGCGCACGAAGTTCTTCTCGCACATGGGTCCCAGAATGAGGGCCAGCAGGCCGGTCTGCGGGCTGTTTTTATTTCCTGTGAAATCATACCTTCCCGGCGCCCTTGTCCAGTATCTTGTCGAAGCGGGAGAAGAAGGTGATGGCTGTAATGGTCGCTGCCAGAATATCACTGACCGGCTCGGCGAGAAAGACGCCGAAGCACTTATCTGCCGTGAAGCAGGGCAGGATAAAAATCAGCGGGATAAGCAGGATGATCTTCCGCAGACAGGCCAGCAGGAGGCTGACTTTGGCCTGACCCAGCGCCATAAAGCTCTGCTGGCAGGCGATCTGAACGCCCATGGCGAGGATACCCGCCATGTAGATGCGCATGGCCCATGTGGTGTATTCGATGAGGGCAGCGTCCGAGGTAAAGATGCCCGCCACCACGCCGGGGGCCAGCATCATGAGCAGCCAGAACAGGGTGGTATAGCCGAAGCAGAGGGTGAGCTGGAAGCGGAACGCCTCCTTGACGCGGGGCTTTTTGCCTGCGCCGAAGTTGAAGCTCATGACCGGCTGGCCGCCCTGACAGATGCCCTGAATGGGCAGGGTGCAGAGCTGGGAGGCGCTGGTGATCACCGTCATGGCACCCACCGCCACATCACCGCCGTAGCGGGCCAGACTGGAGCTGAAGCTGATGGAGAGCAGGCTCTCGGTGGAGAGCATCACAAAGGTGGAGATGCCCAGCCCCATCACCGGCAGGATGATGTTCCGCTCCACTTTGAGGTTTTCTTTCCGCAGCGTGAGGATGGTCTTGGGGCCGGTGAGGAACTTCAATATCCAGCAGGCACCCACGGCCTGACTGAGCACCGTCGCCACTGCCGCACCCCGGACGCCCCAGCCAAGACCAAAAATCAGGATGGGGTCGAGGATGATGTTGATGACTGCGCCGATGACCGTCGTGAGCATACTGATCTTCGCAAAGCCCTGGGTCGTGATGAAGGGGTTCATGCCCATGACCAGCAGCACGAACACCGAGCCGAGGATGTAGATGCGGCCATAGGCCACCGCATAGGGGAGAGTGGCGTCGCTGGCACCGAAGAGCCGCAGCAGGGCGGGCGCACCGGCATAGAAGCCCGCCGTCAGCACCACAGCGAAAAACAGCAGCATGGTAAAGCTGTTGCCGATGATTTTTTCGGCCTCGTCTTTATTGCCCTGTCCCAGCGCGATGGCCGTGCGGGGCGCACCGCCCGCGCCGATGAGCATGGCGAAGGCGTTCAGGAGCATAAGGATCGGCGCAAACAGGCCCACGCCCGTCAGCGCCGCCGCGCCGATGCCCTCGATGTGGCCGATGTAAATGCGGTCTACGATGTTATAGAGCAGATTGACCACCTGCGCCACCACGGCGGGTATCATCAGCTGCAAAAGCAGGGGCTTGACCGGCCCGCTGCCCATATTCTGTCGATTCTGTGCCATAGGTTCTCCTTTGAGTGCATACTTCAAATTTGAAATAAATATAGCACGCCCCGCTCTGCCTGTCAAGCACAAGGGGAAGGGCTTTTTGTATTTCCAGTTGACGGAAAGGCGGGATTTTGCTATAATAATTAAGCTGTATTGTGAATATGGAGCATTACTCAAGTGGTCGTAAGAGGTCGCACTCGAAATCCAAGTGGATGCTTCGCTGGATGTCTCCATATCACACGATGGAACGTCAATTTTGATGTCCTGACAGGCTTCAAAGCCTGTCTGAACGATGCGTTTTCTAACAATATTCTAACAGCAACTGTTCCAAGTTTCAAGGCCAATTTGCAATATACAAATCGTAAATTTGCCATGAAAATATACTTGGAGATGTATCGAAGCGGTCGTAACGAGAACGACTCGAAATCTAACTGGCTTTTTGGAAGTGGTTTTCCGGTTTTGCTAGGTTTCATGCGGGTTTTCCGACTTCGTGAGGGAACGATTTTCTGGCGTTCTCTCCTGCAATTCTCTCCAAAGTTTTCCCAGAATGCACGGCGCATTCTAAAATTTAATATCTGGAGCATTACTCAAGTGGTCGTAAGAGGTCGCACTCGAAATGCGATAGGCCGGGAGACCGGTGCCAGGGTTCGACTCCCTGATGCTCCGCCAAATCGAATGGACAGATGAATTTTATTCGTCTGTCCATTCTTTTTTGCCGGAACATCGCCCGTCCACCCTGTCTTGTGGGCGTATGGCATCATGCTGACGCATTGCCATAGCCCAGCCCCTCCAGCATCGCCTGTGCAGACGAGAGCTTGGAAGCGTAATCGAGGTGGGCGTAAATATTGGCGGTGGTGGAGAAGTCGCTGTGACCCAGCCATTCCTGAATCTGCTTCATGGGAACGCCGTTTGCCAGAAGAAGGCTGGCGCAGCTATGACGCAGGTCATGAAAGCGGATAGGACGCAGACCGTTTTTCTCCAACAGCTTCGGGAACTGCTCGGAAACGTAGTTGGGGCGGATGATGTTCCCGATCTCGTCCACACACAGATAGCCCAGATAATCCCGGTTGTAGCTTTTACCGCACAGGCGGCGGTAGGTTTCCTGCTGACCTTTCAGCATCAGCAGGCGGTCACGGATGGGCGGCACAAGAGGCAGCGTCCGCAGGCTGGACTTCGTTTTTGCACGGTCTGCCTGTACCAGAACCTTTTTGCCGTCGATGGATGCCTGCGTAACGATGTGCTTGATCTCCAGAGTGTTTTCCTCAAAGTCGATCGCATCCCACTTCAGCCCCAGCACCTCGCTGCGGCGCAGGCCGTAGAAGGATGCCAGCAGAACCGGGATCTCCAGCTTGGTGCCCTCTGCGACCTCCGTCAAAGCATGGATCTCTTCGGCACTGTAATAGCTGCCCTTGAACGCATTCTTCTTCGGACGCTCGACCTTATCTGCCGGATTGGTGGGGATCAGGTCGATCTTGACCGCATACTTCAATGCCTTGTGGATGTTTGCATGGTAATGGATCACCGAATTTGCCTTGACCCGTTCAAGCTGTTTGGTATAGAAATCCTGCAAATCGGTGGCTTTCAGGTCTACCAGCTTGATGCCGCGCTTGCGGAAATAGGGAGCGATGATGCGCTCCACCATTCCTTGATAGCTGGCATAGGTCGTGATTTGGACAGAGCTTTTCGTGACTTCCAGCCATTTCAGCATGAAGTCCGAAAAGAGAATGTCATCGTCCAAGCGGATCTCCGCAGGTGCGGTGGGAACCATGAAGTTCCTCCGACGTTCCAGCAAAAGAGCTTCGGCTTTCTTCTTGTTCCTCTTGACGGACAGACCGGTGGCTTCCCACTTGGTCTTTCGCTTTCCGTCTGCGTCCTTGTAACTCAGAACGATGTAGTAGAAGTCGTTTTTTTCTTGCAGATGCCCTGCTACCATAATGTTTCCTCCTGTCTTTGCATCCACCTGAATATGTAACTTCTGCCGCTGACACCATCAGTGTACCCAACAGCAGGAGAGAATGCAAGGATGTCACGCCCGGATGGTGTGACCGGGTGCGAATCCGATAAGATAAGTCAAAAGATATGCCTTGGGGATGCGGTAGGAGCGTCCGACCTTCAAATGCTGGATGCTCCCCTTTTTCAAAAGCGCATACCCGGTTTTTGTGCTGACGCTCAATATCTCGCACATCTGGTCGATGTTCAGCACATCCGGGTAATCCCGGAGCATCACACGGTACGCATCACGGGGATTCAAAGTTTCTTCGCCCAAACAGATCCCCCCTTTCTATAATGGAGTGTACCGCTCCGTCTTGCGGTCAGGCTCTTCCTGAATCAAAGTGCAGGCTGCGATCTCGCTC
>OLQY01002278.1_pt1 | contig 12653 bp, 11 predicted proteins | sample 1672851 | NCBI WGS metagenome assembly OLQY01 (sample SAMEA3136730, study PRJEB25190) | human gut metagenome | reverse complement strand
TGGCTTTTTTGTATTCTCATAAGTAAAAGTTACATCAGAAAAGGTTATATTATTACTATTTGTTATTTTAGGATTTATTGTTTCTGATTGCACTTCAGCAGTTAGAATCATATCAATTCTCCTCATTGCTTCTTCTGCCTGCATTCTATAATTGGTCATATATAAAATTTTATTTAGCATAACAGCACATGCAGGAGAAAAAATTACATAAAACAAAAACTTTTCAGTAAAATCCGTTAAATCTTCTGATATAGTTCCTATAACCAATGCCGTTGGTACTAACACAAGAAAATTAGAATTTATTACTGCTGTAAATGCTACCATTCCTTTTCTACATGCCATTGTATATTTAATTGCAAAATCCCTGTATGACTCAATTGCTTTATTAAATTTAGTAATAGATTGTACAGTCTGACCAAAAACTTTTACCACTGAAATTCCCCGAACGTATTCTACTGCCTCATGATTCATAACTTCCAACGAATCCTGATATGTCTTCATAAATTCCATACTGTCTTTACCAATTAGAGCTCCCTGCAAGAAAAACCCAATTCCAAATAAAAGTAGTAACGGTATACCAATTCTCCAGTCAAAAATCAGCATTAATACAAGACTTGCAGCCATTGTTACATAGGCTCCAACCAAATCCGGTAATTGATGTGCAATATATGATTCTGTTTGAAAGCTATTATCATCAATTATTTTTCTCAGCTTTCCGCTTGGATTCGTATCGAAATATCCCATTGGCATTTTTGCCAAACGTTTTAATGCTGCCATTTTAAGATTCTTTTCTGTTCTAAATGCGGTTATATGTGAACATAGTAACGCCACAAAATAAATAAGAAGACCTATTAATTCAAATATTAGTGCATATATTCCATATTTTAACAATCTATCCGTGTCCATATGCCCGCCTGTAAATGCAACAACTAACTCCTTTGCTGCAAAATATACACATAAAAATGGAACCAGAATAAAAACAGCACTAATTCCTGACAGCACTCTAGCTAAAATTAATAGCCATTGACTTCTCCCAGTAAAACTCATGAGCCTCTTTATTCTATCATTTTTGCTTTTATTTTTACTTTCCATGTGCTCTCCTTTCTGCTTAAATTAACATTAGGCGTTTGCGAAACGCCAAAAGCCGCATAAATACGGCATTTTTTTGTTGTTAAAATAAAATATCTCCTCAAGGTTTATGGTAAAATAGAATTGCCTAGAAACTAATTAACCAATCCACCTAAAGGAGATATACCTACATGATAACATATAAACAGCTCACTTTGGCAGAAATTTTTGAAGATTGTCAAAATAAATTCGACAACGACAAATATCAGTTCCTTTCGCTTCTTGATGAAGCCATTGACCTTGATGAAATTATTCCTGTTTCTTTTATTTCTCATTTTTACGCCAGTACCGGAAGACCTCGCAAACATCAGCTTTATCCAATGCTTAAGGCACTTCTTATCCAGCGTATTTTCTCAATCCCGACGGACACACTCCTGATCGTATTTTTGAAATTTTCCCAGGAACTGCGTGATTTCTGCGGTTTTGATGTTGTTCCGGATGGTTCCAAATTTACACGTTTCAAACAGGATTTTTTATCGGACTTACAATCTATGTTCGATCATCTTGTTGATCTGACCGAACCGATCTGCCAAAGTCTTGATCCTGCCCTTGCTTCCATGACAATCTTTGATACCTCTGGCATTGAAGCATGGGTTACAGAAAATAACCCAAAATATGCCAACCGTATTATCAAGCAGCTAAAGGCTTTCAAAAAGTCCCATAACCTTGATGATTCCTATGATCCTTATAAAGCTGCTTATGGCTCTATGCCAACTCATGCGGCTTCCAATCAGGCAATCCAGCAGATGTACATCAATGGACATTTCTGTTACGCCTATAAATTTGGCATTATTACGAACGGGCTTGGTATTGTTCGTGACATCACTTTCTACAACAAGGACTTTCTAAAAAAACATCCTGATATCGTTGTAGGGAAGAAATCAGATTCACCGGATGAGGATAAATCCCTTGCCGATTCGAAAGCACTTCTTCCAGTTTTAATTGACTTTTTCCAGAAACATCCTTTAATAAATTCAAAGACGTTTCTTGGAGATGCTGCGTTTGATGCCATTAACATTTACAAATCCCTCTTTGAAGAAATTGGCTTTCAAAAAGCTTTTATCCCTTTAAAAACAAAGCTTTCTGTGGAAGGAACCGACTATACTGTCAATGAAAACGGTATTCCCTGCTGTCCTCACGATCCATCACTTCCGATGCGGCGTGAAGGAAGCAGATCCCATTTGCGGAGCAAACTTCCTACCATGAAGTTTGTATGTCCAAAAATGAAATGGGAATACAATCCTGCCGACAAGTCAAAACGTCGCGTACGTCATTGTGACAATCCATGTACATCTTCTTCCTGCGGACGAATGATCTACATTTATCCTGAAAAGAACCTTCGTGCCTATCCTGGTGTAGAACGCGGCTCACAGGAATGGGAGGATACTTACAAGATCCGTGTAAATGTTGAAAAGTCAATCAACCATTTCAAAGATAGTTTCTGCATTGCAGATCGTAAAACACAGAATGAGAAAACACTTCATGCTGATTTACTGCTTGCAGGAATTACCCAGCTTGTTACTGTGCTTGTCGCTGATAAGATTCATCAATACCAATATATCCGGAATTTGAAGCCTTTGATTGCCTGATTATTAATATGCATACAATCTTTTCTTCGCAGTTTATCTGGGAAGTCTTTTAGTCATGTTCAAATTTAGAAGTACCTATTTTTCATCTTAAGAATCCTGCGTTGCAGGATTCTTACCGCTTTTTAGTCAGGATTGCGAACTTGTTTCGCAATTACCTAAATTGATTCCATTATGAGCTATTAATGTAAAGTTAAGCACTATAAATCTATGATTTTTAACTATTTCAATTACTTGCTTTACATTAATAGTTCCTTTACATTAAATCTCAAAACAGGTGTTTCTAAGAACACAAGGTATGAAACAATTCTCAACAAAAGTTATGCTGAGATGGCTGAATACTATGAAACAGCCATTGTTCCTGCCAGAGTTCGTGCTCCACAAGACAAAAATCTTGCTGAAGGAACCGTTAAGTTCGCTACCACATGGATTATTGCAGCCCTTCGGAATCGAAAGTTCTTCTCTTTGGAAGAAGTAAAATCAGCGGCAAAAGAAAAGCTCGATGAGCTTAATAAAACTCCTTTTAAGAAAAGGGAGGGATGCCGCTATTCTGCTTACAAAGAAGAAGAACACATTCATGAAGCCGCTTCCTTTAACCCCTTTTGAGCCTGCAGTCTGGTCCACTGCCAAGGGTCCACTTGATTATCTCATAACTGACGGAAAAAACAAATATTCCGTTCCATTTGATTTAATCGGGGAACAGGTAGACATCCACCTGACTAAGGCTACCGTGGAAGTATTTTTTCATGGTTCTCGTGTTGCTTCACATCCAAGATCAGCGACACCCCGTCGTGACCCGGTGATTCAGCCAGAGCATATGCCGACAGAACATCGAAAATATTTATCTTACAATGCCGATGACTTTATGTTTCAATGCTGCTTCTGAAGTCGTGGAATCTCTTCGCCTGAAAATGAACAAGTTTGCGTACACCCCTCAAAAAAGGTTCACCTTACCTGCGTAAAGCTCTCTTTTAGGTCATGGACAGCCCTATCAAACGCTTGATACTCCTGTTTATGCCTTTATGGATAAAAAACAGGCACAGGGCAAACCTTATTACGTTTACATGACTGCCGGGGCAAACAAGTTTCTCCGTATCACAGAAGAGCCTTCTAAACATTATTTTACATAAAACGTCCGCCCCCTCTCTTACTTCTTAACGCGAGTCTCCATTTTCAAACGATCTTCTTACTTTTTTGCGAAACGTTTCCGTTTCGTTCTATGATCACAGACACCACAAATGTTAAAATTAGTATAATTACAACCTCAAGCAACGCCACAGCCACTGACTCAATTCCCATTCTTTGAACATAAAAATCCACATACATACGAATTAACCAATGTGTAATAAAAATATACATACTTATATTTCCTAGATACACCATATATCTATTCTCAAATAATCTGGAAAAAATTCCTTTTCCCAATGCCAAAAGATACAAATCGACAACAACAATCATCATGTCAAAAATATAAATATATGAACCAATGTTTTCCAACAGTGAATTGCGTAACAAAACATATACCATTGTTATCACAATGCATACATTTTCCACTCTTCCATTTTCAATCCATGATCTTTTTTTACATAAACAACCATTTTTTCTAAAATTGTACATTTGCGCAACCAACATTCCTGAAATGACATAAAAAACACGTCTATATGGCGCTCCATAGCACAAATCGTCAAATATAGTATATTCTTCTATTTTTGAAAAAAGGATTGCCAGCATAAAAGAACCAACTATTGAAATACCAATTCCCAAAGCAGCCTGCTTCTCATTCTTCACATGCAGTTTTAACCATTTCATTATAATTGGACTAATCAAATATATACAAAACAAAGATGAAAGAAACCAACTCACACCATTTAAGGAGTGACTAAGATTCGTAAGACCGGCAGCCGACTGCAGTAACGTCGTATCCATAATAAAATACACAATTGCCTGCAGAACACCTGTAACAATTTTTTTCCCATATTCAAAGTATCCCGCCAACAAATAATACGGAATCCCCAACAACAGCATCACAATGTATATTGGATATATTTTTTTTACATGTCTTCGTGCAAATGCAATGAGCTGCCCCCCACCAATAAATTCTGTTCCATTTGGATCGCGATTAGTACTGCTGAGCATCATTCCAAAACCTGACAGCATAAAAAAGAAATCTACTCCTATTGTTGCTGAATGAAAATATCTTTGATAAAGCTCTCCTAATTTACCATATTGCTGTAAAAATTCAAAATGATTTATTACAATAAGCATAATGGCTGCAAATCTCGCTCCTGTCAACGTATTAATACGGTTAGTCGTTACTTTTTTATTCTCACCCATATATTACCCATTACCCTCCCTTTATTATCAACGTTATCCTTCCATTTTTTAACGTGAATATACCTTATATTCATGATGAGGAACTTGTTCTTCCTTTGGCGGAAGTTTCATATAATCCCCATAGTGACACCGCAAAAATTCATCATATCCAACTGGAACTTTTACCTTGAGATTTTCAAAATCCATATAAAGATAATCATCAAACCACTTTTTTTCATACAAAGTCAGTCCGGAATCCCAGGTCATCTCTGCAATATACCTGCTTTCTTCCATATCATACAGATTTTTGAATGCTTCCAATTGATCCAGAAAATACTTTGATCCTCTGATCTTGGCATACAATCTGACAAAATACTTGATCACCGATCTGTACCATTTATGGTAGGTTGACTTGGTATAGTGATCATCTATGCTCCATAATGTGATTCGAAACAAATTGCTTTTTTTCTTTTTAACTTTTTTTATTACCTGTTCCGCTTTCGTTCCAGCTCCGTCAATCGGATAAATATCGATAAAAACACCAGAATCATATCCCTGAACATTTTCATATACAGCCTGATAATCCATATTATTTAGTCTTGCAATGTTGTAAGGATAATTTTTTTCACTTTCCCGGGTAAGTAATTTGTAAGGCCTCATTTCCTTTTGATGTTTTCTGCAGTAATCGCAGAATTTTTCGTAATCATTCCGCAGCATCACAACATCAAAATCATCATCCCAGGGAATAAAACCTTTATGCCGAACTACTCCAATCAAAGAACCATATGCCACATAATAATTAACATGAATCTCATCACAGATCTCTATCAATTTTTTCACAATATCCAGTGTAACCTGATGAATCTGCTCAATATTTAATTCTTTTCTGCTCTCACTTGACATCATCTTGCAATTCCCTTCTGATCCATTATTTTTTCAGCAATTTCGATAATATGTTTCTGCTTTTATATCCTGCAATCGCAAGGGCTCCGCCCAATAAAACAATAAATAAAACTCTGAGTTTAACATGCGAATATAAGAGTGAGCTTACAATTGCCAGAAGCACAAACACAACTGCCGGCCCCCATATAAAATAAGCATTAAACGGGATTTGTTTTTCCCCTTCCTTCGAAACACGATACATCAGATAATAATGTATCATTGCATAACCAATATAGCAGGCAAGCGTAGTATAACCTGCCGCAACCATTCCATATATGGCAATAAAATATTTATTCAGGATAATATTCAATACTGCAATCACACATGATGCAAGCATAATAGATTTTGTCTTTTCATAATAAAAAGTAACCGTACTGATCAGGCTGTACATCATGATAAAATAAACACTCATGCAGACCGGCGGAACAACCCAGATTGCGCTTGCATATTTTTCGCCTCCAAGTAAATAGATAAACTCCGGTGCGAATAAGGTGAAGAAAAAGCAGATAATTCCTGTTATCACCAAAATGATCTGCGCCAGTTTTCCAACCTCTTTTTCTTTTCCCTCACTTATTTTCTGATATGCCCACGGTGTAAAGGAACTTTCAATCGCAGTTGTGATAATATTAAGTACCATCGCAATCTGGTATGCAACTGTATAGATTGCTGTTTGAGCACTTCCGCACATCTTGTTGATCATCAGCCGGTCTGCCTGATTCAATACCTGCTGAGACAAATAATGCGGAATCAGCGGCAAATTATAATTCAGCGCATATTTCCATGCACTTGTCCATACAAGTCTGCGGCCTTTGTGCATAATTTTGTAATATACAACGGAATATATCACCACATGCACCAATGCCATGGTATAAATTCTGGCATAGGCCTTACTCTCCGGAAACAGATAAATAGCAAAAACACTTCCAAATGTACTTAAAATGGTGGAAGCAAGTGTAAATCCAACAATATTTTTATACTCATATTCAAATCTGTTTCTTACTGTCCAAAATGACATTGCCTGAGAAAAAATAAGGTCAATAAACATAACAACCGTCACAGCGGTATTCATTCCCAGCATATTGCTGAATGGTTTCCTGAAAATCAGAAAAATAAAAAGGCTTGTCAAAACCAATACCGTTGTAAGAAAAAGCATGGATGACGTATACGCATTCCTCTCTTTTTCATATTTGATCATAGCCTTATTATAGACACCTGTTGCAAGCTGAAAGGTTAAAATTACGGTCAAAATACTTAACCACGAACTGTAAACGCTTACCAGACCGTATTCTTCCGTCGACATCATTCGCGTAAAAATAGGCGTCGTAATAAAGGCAATCCCTTTTTGTACAATGCTACAAAAAACAAACCACATTGACGCTTTGGCCGGTAATGGAATTTTTCTATACATGTCTAATATATTATTGATTTTTCCAAGTTGTTTTTTCATTTTCATTTCATCCTTACATGATTTATCCATTAAATCTTCTTATCGAAAAGCGGGCAGCGAACATATTTTTTCCCGCTGCCCGTCTTTTTAAAATCAGATCAATAAGAATATGTTATTCTTCTTTTCCATTCATAGCTGTCGCAAAAATATTAATTTTGTTTTTCCCTAACAGGAAAATAGCGATCAGTAAGAAAAACACCCAATTAAAGGTAATGTTATACAGAATTCCCTCAAACATAAAGGTAAGCATAAGAACAACATATCGTTTATCAAGTTTGAATGTTCTAACAGCATTCTTAATGTACCAATAATAGTAAACCACAAATCCAATATATCCATACGACCACAGCTGATTTACATAGTCACATTCAATTGACCATTTTTCAAGATCCGGATAAAAATTCATAAGTACAGATTGTGGATATCCCGAACATCCTGGACCATAACCAAACAAATTGGATAACAGATCATTTTTCCGTGTAACAGCCGGAATCGAGATTAAATAATAAAGATGCGTATTTGCACTTCCCTCTGTTTTGACACGCTCTTTCAAATTCAGCAGATCACTGATCTCAATCACTTTTTCTACAATTGCATTTCCATATTTAACAATAACAACAAAAAGAACGCCCGTTCCTAAAAGTCCAAAAACAAGTTTCTTCGATGTAAGTCGCATTCTCCTTCTGTTTTTCGCCAGCATAAACTGTAATATCACACATACCATCAAGCCAAGCATAAGTGTTCGACTTCCTGAAACGAAGCCCATAATAAGAAATGCTCCTTTTAAATACATATTGTTACTATATATATATCCAAAGGTAACTAACGGAGCTAAATTTCCAGCATTCCAGCACATTCCACTGACTTTTAATCTGCCAAACTGATACTGTGTCGTATATTCTCCCATCATATGAAGAATGTCTTTAAACACCAAACTGTTTAAATCCATACCAAGCATATCAAAAAGAAGCTGTGCATATCCCCATATCATCTGAATAACTGCCGAAATATAAACTCCTTTTATATAATATACGAGATACCCTATTCTGTTTTTCGAATCAAAAAATATGTAAACTATGATCAAAAAACATAACTGTATACAACTTGTTACAACACCATTCTTCCATTGCGCTGGCATTCTTAATGCACAAATCACATAGGAAATCACCCACGTTATAACTACTGCCGTAAAAGCTTTATCACGGTTTCTTAAAACTTTGATTTTTCCCTGCCAGATCCATTCACCTAATACCATGCATCCCAACAATAAAATGCCCCATACATACATTGTTGTTGAAAACACATTTATAATCAGCATAGGAGCCAATATTCCAAATATATACAGAGCCCTGCTATATAACTTTTTTTCTTTAATCATATCATTTGCTTTCTTTTCTTATTCTATTATCCAGGTTTTCTACATTAAATTCAAAAGAACTTTACACCGAATTGAAATACTTGTTCTGCCAAATTTTTCTTTTGTATACGGTTTTGTCAATACTCTTAATCGTTTTATAAAACTCTTATCCATTTCTGAAATAAGCTGATATTCCTTCTTCTGATCTGCACTCATTTCGTTTCCCAGAGCCTTCAAAACTGCTCGTGCATACTCAGCCGTTGAATAATTTTCTTTACAGCGAATCAAATGCATTTTATCCTTAATCCATTTTCTTACTTTTATCTTCTTATGGCTGTATCCTAAAACATTATCACCATGCTGACGATATAATACAAACGGATTTTTTTCAAAATATATCTCTCCTGTTATCAGCGCCACATTCATGGCCATGATATCATGCATACGAATTTCCGAAATTTCTATCATTCGCATTTTCTGCATAAGCGCCCAGTTAAAAACCATTGTGCATCCTGGAACATTGTTGTAGAACATGGATCTGACATCATCCTGAATCGGTTGTTTTAATGCAGAGGGAAGTATAACGTTCAGATTTGCATCTGTTACCTGATAGTCCGAACACCACAGAATCGGCTGTTCGGTATCTCCGATCTGCTTTACTGCCGTTGCTATTTTTTTCGGCAGCCATACATCGTCCTGATCACAGAAAGCATAATAATCAGCTTTTTGGCAGTTTCTGATTGCAAGTAAAAAGCTTCTTGCTGATCCCGCATTTTCTCCTGCATCTATTTTAATTTCAACATTGTTTTTCTTTCCATATTCTTCCAAAATCTGTATGGTATCATCCTTTGACCCGTCATCCCGTACGTACAAAAAGATATCCATATCTTCTGCCGACTGAAATATACTGTCAAGCTGCTGACATACATACTTTTTTCCATTATATGTCGATAATATTATACAAACTCTCATTTTACATAACTCCAGTTCTATTATCCTTTACATTTTTCCAAGAACCACTTTCACTATAAAAAGAACTCTAAGTGTACTGCTGTTAAAGTATACCATCTTCGAATTCAGCAGTTTTATTTTTGCCGATAGACTTCCATTTGCTGCCTTACATATCAACTCTAAAAAGTTTTTCCACTCTTTGTCCAGTTCTGTACCATATGCTTTTAAGATTTCTGCCGCATAACTGGAATCCTTATATACAAAAATATATTTTTTGGCTCTCTGCATTTTACCATGAAACGAATCTTCTAATCCGACAACATTATTACCATGCTGTCTATAAAGAATATGTCCTTTACTTTCAACAACAATCGTTCCTCCTGTTGCTGCACAAAGTTTAAAGCACCAGACATCATGACCAAACACATTCTGCGGCACATATCGCTTTAATTTTTCTAATAGCGCCCGATTAAATACAGCCGTACATCCCGCCATTTGATTAAACACAAAATTAGCGCCCAGACTTCGCTTAATATCTATGTTATGTTCTGAAATGTTTTGCAGATTTTTATCTGTCAGTTTTTGACCGGAATAATATAAAGCTGTTTTTTTCTGGTCTACATCCTTCAGTTTTACTGCCGCTGCATAAAGTTTATCCTCTTCCCAGTAATCATCCTGATCGCAAAGAGCATAATAATCATATTCTAACGGAGCTTTTTTTATAAGCTCAAAAAAGCTGTTCGTTGCTCCTTTATTTTCTTCTTTAAATATGGAAATTCTGGAATCATTCAGTTTTTCTATTACAGCTATCGTGTTATCTTTCGATCCATCATCCCGAATGAAAATATCCACATCAACATTTTTTTGTTTCAAAACACTGTTCACCTGTGTTTCAACATATTTTTCCCCATTATAGGTCGACATCAGTACTAATACTTTTTTCATACTTTTCCCAATCCGCAAAACATCATTTTTTACTATATCATTTTTCTACTTGTTAATCTGACTCTGATACTACAGGCTCTCTATATACTGTTTAATACTTCCAATAATACGATCTGTATTACTCTGATAATTATCAAAATCATGTGTTCGAATATAGCCTACCGCGTTTTCAAGTCCTTTTACATCCGTTAATCCGCAAATAAGATTCTGTTCTTTAAACTGATTAATGATTTGCAATTGATGATTATCTACATGTTCTCCATACTGTGCTCTTCTTGCAACAGCAATTACTTTCTTTCCTTTTTTTACTGCTCCAATAATGGCCCCTGTTCCGCCATGTGTAATCACAATATCAGCTTTTTCCATCTCCTTTTCAAATTCATCTCGATTCAGGAAATTTTTATATTCATAATGTACCGGCTGATATGTGCTGTATCCTGTCTGTGCAAAAGCCTGTTCTTTTAAAATGCCTTTCTCATACAATTCATCAACGGCCTTCAGCAATCTGTCAAACTGAAATTTCTGAGATCCCAATGTTATAAAAATCCGTTCACTCATTTTAATAGATTCCTCCTAGATAGATGGCATTTGGATAAACTTTTAACATCGGTTCCCACTGAACATAGAATTGATCTGCAAATTTGTAAAGCAGCTTTCCTGTTTCTGTTGCAGATGTAACCTTGGCAAATGACTCGATATATATTAATTTCTTGCCCATAAGCTTAGAAATAAGGCAAATCGGTATCATTGCCAAAACCCCTGTACAAATAACTACATCTGGTTTTTCTCTTTTATAAATGGCAATTGATTTCCATGTGTTTTGAATCATTTTCCATATAAAGTCTTTTTCTCGACGATTTACCTGCTTCATATAATACACTTTTTCATCTTTGGCTTTTGCATTATACAGCGTTTTTTCCGTGATTACAAAGCTATTATATTCTTCCATTAACGATTTCAGCATCATAAGCTGCTCATAATGTCCCCCGGATGAAGCAGCAAAGCATACCTTAACCTTTCTTTTTTCTCCCATTTTCCCTCTCCATTAACTTAATCACGTTGAAAAATATCACGTGTATAAACCTTTTCTTTTACATCATCCAGACTTGCATCATAACGATTTGCAATAATAGCCTGGCTTACTTCTTTAAATTTTTCGAAATTGTTCATTACCACGCTTCCAAAAAAAGTCTCACCGTCCTTTAGAGTCGGCTCATAAATCACAACCGTTGCGCCCTTGGCCTTGATGCGCTTCATAACGCCCTGAATAGAACTCTGGCGAAAATTATCGCTGTTGCTCTTCATTGTCAGACGATAAACACCGATGGTAACGACTTTCTCCTTGTTCTCATCGAACTCATTCTCTGCATCATATCCATAGTAGCCAGCCAGCTTCAGGACGCGGTCAGCAATGAAGTCTTTTCTGGTCCGGTTGCTCTCAACAATAGCCTCAATCAGGTTCTCCGGCACATCTGCATAGTTTGCCAGCAGCTGCTTGGTGTCTTTCGGCAGGCAATATCCGCCGTAGCCAAAGGACGGGTTATTGTAATGGCTGCCGATACGAGGATCAAGGCAGACACCATCAATAATCTGCTGGGTATTCAGGCCCTTACTTTCTGCGTAAGTGTCCAGCTCATTGAAGTAAGCGACACGCAGAGCCAGATATGTATTGGCGAACAGTTTTACCGCCTCTGCCTCGGTGAAGCCCATGAACAGAGTGTCAATGTTCTCCTTGATAGCGCCTTCCTGCAGCAGACCAGCAAACTCATGTGCAGCTTCTACCAATCGCTCATCACTTAAATCAGTGCCAACGATGATACGAGAAGGATAAAGATTGTCGTACAGTGCTTGGCTTTCTCTTAAAAATTCCGGGCTGAAGATGATGTTCTTGCTGTTGAACTTTTCTCTTACGCTTGCCGTGTAGCCCACAGGGATGGTTGACTTGATGACCATGATGGCATCTGGGTTGTACTCCATGACCAGC
>OLQY01002272.1_pt1 | contig 12663 bp, 9 predicted proteins | sample 1672851 | NCBI WGS metagenome assembly OLQY01 (sample SAMEA3136730, study PRJEB25190) | human gut metagenome | reverse complement strand
TCGGAGATCCAAGAAATGATGAGGTTGGAAAGCAGTTAAAAGAAACAATCCGAAAAACACAGAGTGTTCCAGATTTATTCCAAGAGCGAAAGAAATTATTGTTCAAAGAATATCCTTATCCAGTGCCTAAAACAGAAAGAGATATCACGATCGGAATTCCAAGAGTGTTATCCTATTGGGATACGATGCCATTTTGGACAACTTTTTTCAAAAGTTTGGGATACAAAGTACAATTATCGGATGAAAGCACAAGAGAGATTTATGAAAGTGGATTGTCAGCAGTGACATCAGACACGGTATGTTTTCCAGCAAAACTTGTGCATGGACATCTTAGAAATCTGGTGAAAAAATATCATGTAGATCGTATTTTTATGCCATCGATCACAACAGTACCGCCAGAGAATATGGAAAAAACAAGTGAGTCTATGTGTGCGGTGGTAAAAGGTTATCCGATCGTTATCAGGAATTCTGATAATCCACAGGATAAATGGAATGTGCCATTTGATGCACCATTATTCCATTGGCATACCAAAAAGGACAGACAGCATCAGTTGGTAAAATATATGGAAGAAGTATATCATGTCTCAAAAGAAGAGGTTATGAATGCAATGCATACAGCAGATCAGGCTCAGAAATCTTTTGACCAACAGTTAAAGAAACGAGGAGAAGAGATTCTAAATGAAGTAAAGGAAAAGAATGAATTTGCAGTTGTTTTAGCATCTCGTCCATATCAGAACGATACACTGGTTAATCACGATCTGTCTAAGATGTTTACAAAAGCAGGCATCGCAGTCTTAACCGCAGATTCCCTGCCAGAAGTGAATCAGACAGAACTCTCAAAAAGCCGTCTGGATATTGTAAATAACTATCATGCTAGAATGTTATCTTCTGCTATCTTATGTGCGCAAAGTGAGCATCTGGAATATGTACAGCTCGTAAGTTTTGGATGTGGACACGATGCTTATCTATCCGATGAGATCACGAGAATGATGAAAGAAATTTCCGGGAAAACACCATTGATCTTAAAAGTAGATGAAAGTGATAATCAAGGACCATTGGGAATCCGTGTGCGTTCTTTCTTGGAGACAGTGAAAATGGGACGTCAGAAACATCAGAAATTAGAAGTAAAAGAGTTGCAAGAACCATATCCAGTCAAGTTTACAAAAGAAAACAGGAAAGAAAAAATCGCATTGGTTCCAAATACATCGCATGCATTTTGCAGAATTATGACAGCAGCATTAAGAGGACAAGGAATTCGGGCGGTTGCTTTGGATATCGGGCGTGAAGAAGCAATTCGTTTGGGAAAGAAATATGTACATAATGATATCTGTTTCCCAGCACAGATCGTCATCGGAGAAGCATTGGCGGCACTGGAAAGTGGAAAGTATGATGACAAAGATGTTGCGATCGTTATGGGAAAATATGTTGGGGACTGTCGACTGACACATTATGGGGCACTACTAAGAAAAGCTCTTGATGATGCAGGATATGACCATATTCCGATCCTGACAAATGATGATGCAGATTCTCATAATATGCACCCAGGATTTAAATTAAATCTGGCATCTTCTGTAAAAATCGCATTTGCATTACCGATGATCGATGTATTGGAGGAATTATTACGAAAGATCCGTCCATATGAAACAGTCAAAGGAAGTGCGGATGAAGCGTTTGACAAAGCCCTTGATCTTGTAATCGATGGATTGGAAAAGTCAGGAGTTCTTGGTGCAAGAAAAGGATTTAAGAAGGCTATTTCTATCATGAAAAATATTTCTTATGATCGTACGAACTTAAAACCACAGATTCTGATCGTTGGGGAATATCTTCTGAACTTTCATCCAGGAGCAAACCATGACATTGAAAAATATCTGGAAGAAAATGGATTTGAGATCATTGAAGCACGTATGACGGATGTTATCCGTAAGACATACTTTTATCAGGATTCACAGATCAGGGAATATCATTTAAATAAACCAATGGATCAAAAGATCTGGTTTCGGACAGCAGACATGTTCTTTGATCTTGCACACAGTCTGACCGATTCCATTGCAAAAGGACATCCTTTATATAAACCAGCGATCCGTATGGATGATCTGGTAAAAGACAGTGATCCGATCATTCATCATACATTTGATGCAGGAGAGGGTGTGCTGATTCCAGGAGAGATCATTCATCACGCAAAACATGGATGCAAGTATTTCTTGATCTTACAGCCATTTGGATGCCTGCCAAACCATGTTGTTGGAAGAGGTATTTCTAAAAAATTAAAAGAAATGTATCCAAATGCACAGATTCTTCCATTAGACTATGATCCAGATGTCAGTTTTGCGAATATCGAAAATCGTCTGCAGATGCTTGTTATGAATGCGAAACAAGAAATCTTGGAAGAAAATGAAGAACGAGACCGTAGAAGAAGTCATCACTATATGGAAAGTGACAAAAAAACATATCGTAGAAAGAAATATGGTGTCGAAAAAACTTCTGGTGTATAAAAAATAGAATTAAATTGTTGAATTTTGTTAAATATGCTATAATCCATTTTAGGTTATTCAAAAATAATTTGAATGGAGGAGAAGTAATGAATATTCAGGAGTTTTATGACAGTATTGATGAAAGTTATGAAAATGTAAGCAGCCGTATGATGGGAAATCAGAAACTGGTGGAAAAGTTTGTCCGTAAGTTTTTAGATGATCCTACTTATGAACAGATTAAAGAAGCAGTAAATAAGATGGATTATGATGAAATTCTTCGAACAACTCATACGATGAAAGGAATTGCAAGCAATCTGGAGTTTACACATTTACAGCAAAAAAGTGCGAAAGCAGTAGATATGATCCGTGCAGGACAGCGCGAAGAAGTATTGCCAGTGATCGGTGAAATTGAGAAAGAATATCAAAAAGTTATCGAACAGATCCAGAAATTGGATTAAATTGGATAATAAGAAGACAAAGATGAGGGAATCTTTCGAAGTAGTATGAAGGAGACAGCGACAACATAAAAAATAAAAAGGAACTAGCGATTATGCAAAACAAAACAAAAAATATATTTTTTAAGATAATCTCAGGACTCGTTTTGATTCAGGGTGTGTTGCAGTTATTGAATCTGTTAGGGCTTGTAGGTTATGGAAGAACGACGACTTCTGCAACAAAGTTTTATCTTGGACTTGTTTTGATCGGCGGCTACGCAGTAGCAGCAATGGTCGGTGGATATACGGGTCTTAAAGATGGAAATACACAGGAAGGATGTAAAAGATGTTTTTATGTCAGTCTTGTACTGATCGCAATTACGATTGCCACGATTATTTTAAATGTTGTATTTAAAGCATATTCAGTAACTCAGTTTGAGGCACTGATCATACCAGTGTTGTTTATGCTTTTTACAATATTAAATGGACGAAAGAATTTGTAAACACAAAAGGGTCTTTTTCGATTTCGAAAGAGGTCCTTTTTATAGTTGTTCTTTTCTTGATGATATGATATAATTTCACATAGTGATTTGGCAAAGAAAGAACAAATGAGGTAGACCAATGAAAGATTTAAAAGATATGAAACGTGTGCTTTTAAAGTTAAGTGGAGAAGCACTTGCCGGAGATAAAAAGACAGGATTTGATGAAGCAACATGTGCAGATGCAGCACGTCAGGTAAAGACATTAGTAGATGAGGGACTTCAGGTAGCGATCGTTATCGGAGGAGGAAACTTCTGGAGAGGACGTACAAGCGAGAGTATGGAACGTACAAAAGCTGATCAGATCGGAATGCTTGCGACAGTTATGAACTGTATCTATGTATCCGATGCATTTAAAACAGCAGGAATGGAAACAGAAGTATATACTCCATTTGTATGCGGAGCATTTACAGAATTATTTTCCAAAGATAAAGCAGTCAAGGCTTTGGATGAAGGAAAGGTTGTATTTTTCGCAGGAGGAACAGGACATCCTTATTTTTCAACAGATACAGCAACAGCACTTCGTGCGATCGAGATTGAAGCAGATGCGATCTTATTAGCAAAATCAATTGACGGCGTATATGACAGTGATCCTGCTGTGAATGAAAATGCAGTGAAATATGACAGCATCACAATGGAAGAAGTATTGGATCAGAAATTAGGAGTGATCGACCTAACAGCAACGATCATGTGCCTTGAAAATAAGATGCCATTAGCAGTTTTTGGATTAAATGAAGAAAACAGCATTGAGAATTTAATGAAAGGTGAATTTAACGGAACATATGTAACCGTTTGATAAATTAGGAGGACGAAAGAAACATGTTAAAACAATTTGAAGACAAGATGCAGAAATCTTTAGACAGTATGGCGAATGATTTTATGACAATTCGTGCAGGACGTGCCAATCCTCATGTATTAGATAAAGTCAAAGTTGATTATTATGGAGTTGCAACTCCTGTAGCACAGGTTGGTAATGTTTCTGTACCTGAAGCAAGAACGATCATGATTCAGCCATGGGAGCCAAACTTATTAAAAGAGATCGAGAAAGCGATTTTAGTATCTGATATCGGGATCACACCAACAAATGATGGTAAAGCAATCCGCTTAAACTTCCCAGATCTTACAGAAGAACGAAGAAAAGAGCTTGCAAAAGATGTCAAGAAACGTGGAGAAGAAGCAAAGGTAGCAGTTAGAAATATCCGTCGTGATGCAAATGATTTTGTCAAGAAACAGAATAAAGCCGGAGATTTAAATGATGATCAGGCAAAAGATGAAGAAGACAAAGTACAGAAGATGACAGATAAATACATCAAACAGATTGATGAAGCAGTTGATGCAAAATCAAAAGAAATCATGACAGTTTAATCTTAATCATCAACAGGGTTGAAATCTCAGCCCTGTTTTGTTTCATGTGGAAAGAAACGAAAGTTATATATGATACACAGGAGGTCCAAATGGAGAATTTAAATATTCCACAACATGTGGCCATTATCTTAGATGGGAATGGAAGATGGGCAAAAAAACGCCATTTACCTAGGAATATGGGACATAGACAGGGAAGTAAAGTGGTGGAACAGATCATAGAAGATGCACATGATCTTGGAATTAAATATTTAACAGTTTATGCTTTTTCAACAGAGAATTGGAAACGCCCACAGGACGAAGTAAATGCATTGATGAAACTGCTTCGTGATTATTTAAAGACATGTATCAAGCGTGCAAATAAAAATAATATGAAAGTCAGAGTGATCGGAGATATCACAGGACTTTCCGAAGATTTACAGGAGAAGATCATTGAGCTTGAGAAGGCATCCAAAGATAATACAGGGATCAATTTTACGATCGCACTGAATTATGGAAGTCGTGATGAGATGGTGCGGGCTATGAGACATATGGCAGATGATCTTTCTAGTGGAAATCTTTCCAAAGATATGATCACGGAAGAAGTGTTTAATGGATATCTGGATACAAAAGAACTTCCAGATCCAGATCTGATGATTCGTACAAGTGGGGAAGAAAGATTGTCGAACTTTATGTTATGGCAGTTAGCATATACAGAATTTTATTTTACAGATGTGCTCTGGCCTGATTTTAATAAAAAGGAATTAATAAAGGCGATCGAATACTATAATGGACGCGACCGCAGATTTGGAGGAATATAAGTTTATGTTTAAGCAAAGACTGATCAGTGGGATCATTTTAGTATTGATCGCAGCTTTTGGGTTATATATGGGTAGAATTGTGACGTTTGCAATGACATTGATCGTTGCATTGATCGGATACAGCGAGATTTTAAAGATTTATCATATTGAGAAATCATCTTTGGCAGTGATCGGATATACAGGCACGATTCTTTATTATGTGGCATTGTTATTTGATCTTGATCAATGGACCACAGCGATTATTATTTTATTTTTAATCTTTTTACTCGGATGCTATGTGGTACGTTTTCCAAAGTATAAAGTGGATCAGATGATGGCAGGATTCTTTGGATTTGTATATGTAGCGGTTATGATGTCCTTTATCTATCAGATCCGTGAATTACAAAATGGAGGAGAATTTGTTGTATTATTATTCCTTGCAGCATGGGGAAATGACACTTTAGCATATTGTACAGGAATGTTGATCGGAAAACATAAGATGTCACCAATTTTAAGTCCTAAGAAAAGTATAGAAGGTTTGGTTGGCGGAATTGTCGGTGCGGCAATTCTTGGTGCATTATATGGATTATATCTAAACACATATATCAGATTTAGTTTTAATCCAGTTACAATGTTCCCAATTGTTTGTGGACTAGGTGGAGCAGTTTCAGTCATTGGAGATTTGGCAGCATCTGCGATCAAAAGAGATTCAGGAATTAAAGATTATGGTACATTGATTCCTGGTCATGGAGGAATTCTTGATCGATTTGATAGTATTATTTTTATTGCACCTGTCATTTATTATCTGACAGTTATGATCTCAGGAGGAGCGATCTAGAATGAAATATATTTCAATTATTGGATCTACAGGTTCCATTGGAACCCAGACACTAGATATCGTACGAAGTAATAAAGATCTGAAAGTTACAGCCTTAGCAGCAGGAACAAGTATTGATCTGTTAGAGAAACAAGCAAGAGAATTTCAGCCAGTGATCGTTGCTGTATACAATGAACAGAAGGCAGAAGAGTTGAAACTTCGTCTGGCAGATACGAGTATAAAAGTATGTGCAGGAATGGATGGATTATTAGAAGCAGCAACACAGGAGCAGTGTTCTGTTGTTGTCACAGCAATTGTCGGAATGATCGGAATTCGTCCAACGATCGCTGCGATGAAGGCTGGGAAAGACATCGCACTTGCTAATAAAGAAACATTGGTAACTGCAGGGCATATCATTATGCCAATGGCGGAAGAATTGGGTGTTTCTATTTATCCAGTAGATAGTGAGCATTCTGCAATTTTTCAGTGTTTACAGAGCGGGAAAAGAGATGATCTTGATTCTCTGATCATTACAGCATCAGGGGGACCGTTCCGTAAGAAAACGACAGAAGAATTAAAACATGTGACAGTAGAAGATGCGCTGAATCATCCAAATTGGTCAATGGGACGAAAGATTACGATTGATTCCGCAACGTTAGTGAATAAAGGACTCGAAGTGATCGAAGCCAAATGGTTGTTTGGAGTGGATTTTGATAATATTCATGTTGTAGTACAACCAAAGAGTGTGATCCATTCTATGATTCAGTTTAAGGATGGAAGTGTGATCGCACAGCTTGGAACACCGGATATGAAATTACCGATTCAATATGCATTATTTTATCCACAACATAGAAATCTTGCGGGAGAACGTCTGGATTTTGCAAAATTAAAAGAAATTACATTTGAAGAACCACCAGTGGATGTTCTAAAAGGACTTCCTTATGCATATAAAGCAGGTAGGATCGGTGGAAGCATGCCAACAGTCTTAAATGCTGCAAATGAAAAAGCAGTTGCATTATTTTTAGGCCGTAAGATTCAGTTTTTAGATATTTACGACATCATTGAAGACACAATGAATGCCCATAAAGTTATTGAGAATCCGACACTGGAAGAAGTGTTAGAGACAGAGCAATGGGTGTATGAACACATAGAAAGCAGGTAGATCATTGAATATTATCATTGCAATTTTGATTTTTGGAATTATTATTATTGTGCATGAATTAGGGCATTTTCTGATCGCTAAGAAAAATGGGATTCAGGTAGATGAATTTTGCATTGGACTTGGACCAACGATTATAGGAAAGAAGGTTGGAGAGACTTTTTATTCTGTCAAACTGCTGCCATTTGGTGGTGCATGTATGATGGGAGAAGATGAAGACCGACCTGAAGAAAATGCGTTTAATAATAAGTCCGTCTGGGCAAGGATGGCAGTTATTTTTGGAGGACCATTTTTTAACTTTATCTTAGCGTTTATATTTTCAATTATAGTGATCGGAATGTCTGGTGCTGACATTCCGAAGATTTCCAAAGTAGAAAAAGATTCACCAGCATATGAAGCAGGAATCCGTAAAGGAGATACTATGATCAAAGTTGCTGGAAAGAAAATGCACAATTACAGAGAGTTTTCCTATTATATGTATTTAGATTATGATGGAGGGAAAATTCCAATCACGATATTACAAAACGGAAAAGAAAAAAATATAAACGTCACACCAGAGTATGATAAAGAACGAGGACAATATCTGATCGGGATTACCTGGAATGGGTATCAGAAAGTAGGTCCGTTAAAAACGATCGAATACAGTTTCCGAGAAGTAGGATTGCAGGTAAAGATTACTTTAAAGAGTGTAAAGATGTTAGTTTCACAAAAACTTGGTGTGAAAGATCTTTCAGGACCAGTAGGAATTGTCAAAACGGTCGGAGACCAATATACACAGGCTGCTGCCTATGGATTTAAAACAGTATTTTTGACAATGGTAAACTGGATCATTTTGATCAGCGCAAACCTTGGTGTGATGAATTTATTGCCATTACCAGCACTTGATGGAGGTCGTTTGTTGTTTTTGATCATAGAAGCAATTACTGGAAAGGCTGTGTCACAGAATATGGAAGCGCTGGTACACACTGCAGGATTGATCTTATTAATGCTTTTGATGGTATTTGTAATGTATCAGGATATTGTAAAGATTTTCATGTAAAGGGGGATTTGTATGTATACAAGAAATCAGACAAGAGTAATTTCGATTGGAGATGTTAAGATTGGAGGAGGCAATCCAGTTGCCATCCAGTCTATGACAAATACAAAGACAGAAAATGTGGAAGAGACGGTCAAACAGATTCTTGCTCTTGAGAAGGCTGGATGCCAGATCATTCGCTGTACTGTTCCAACAATGAAAGCTGCCGAAGCTTTTACAGAGATTAAGAAGCAGATTCATATTCCGTTGGTCGCGGATATTCATTTTGACTATAAACTTGCAATTGCAGCGATGGAACATGGGGCAGATAAGATCCGTATCAATCCGGGGAATATCGGTGGAGAAGAGAATATTTGTAAAGTGGTAGAAACAGCAAAGAAATATCATGTACCGATCCGCGTTGGTGTAAACAGCGGATCATTGGAGAAACCACTTGTTAAAAAATATAACGGAGTAACTGCACAAGGACTGGTAGAAAGTGCCTTAGATAAAGTTGCTATGCTTGAAAAATATGATTTTCATGATATGGTAGTCAGTATTAAGTCTTCTGATGTTTTGATGTGTGCAGAAGCATACCGCCTAGTCGCAGACAAAATCAATTACCCTCTGCATGTAGGGATCACAGAAGCTGGAACAGTTTTTAGTGGTAATATCAAATCAGCTGTAGGACTTGGAATTATCTTAAATCAGGGAATTGGTGATACGATCCGTGTATCATTGACAGGAGATCCAGTCAACGAGATTGCCAGTGCGAAACTGATCTTAAAGACATTAGGACTTCGTTCCGGAGGAATTGAAGTTGTATCCTGCCCAACATGTGGACGTACGAATATCGATCTGATTCCACTTGCCAATCAGGTAGAGACAATGGCAGCAGATTTTGAAAATCTGAATCTTAAGGTTGCTGTTATGGGGTGCGTTGTAAACGGACCAGGAGAGGCCAAAGAAGCAGATGTGGGAATCGCTGGTGGAAATGGAGAGGGACTTCTGATCAAGAAAGGCGAGGTTATCCGCAAAGTACCAGAAGATCAATTACTTGATACTTTAAGATATGAATTAGAACACTGGGGTGAATAAAATGGAAGTGACAACAAAACCATTTTTCAGTGTATTTCCAGATCTGAAAGTTTCTGACGATGTAAGATCTTTGTTTGAAGATGCGAATATTAGAGAGATCACACTAAAGAAAAAAGAAAACACGCTTAAGATTTCTTTTCAGTGTGATCATCTGATCTCAAGAGTCGATACATGGAGAATGGAACGCACGATCCGGGAACAGCTGTTTTCAAAGCGTTTTGTAAAGATTCGTTTTCAGGAAAGTTATCACCTGTCAGAACAATATAATCTCAAATATCTAATGGAGCATTACATGAAAAGCTTCCTCTTTGAGTTAAAAGGCAAAGGGGAGGTTATTTTTAATGTTGTGAGAAAAGGGGATTATAGAATTGAAGATGATGTGATCACCTTTTACTTTGAAGATACATTTGTAAACCGCAATAAAGCCCCAGAGATTAAAGAATTTTTTGAGATGATTTTAAAAGAACGTTTTTCTATTGATGCAAAAGTCGGATTTGATTTCTCTAAGACGATTGATCGAAGCCTTAAGATGGAAAGTGATTATCGCTTACAACAAGAAATCCATACGATCGTGGAGCACGCAGATATCGTTGAGAAAGAACAAAAAGAAGAGAAAAAAGCAAGAAAGAAAGCAGCTGCAACGAAAAAAGAGCATATGTTTAAGAAAAAACCAAAATATTCAGATGATCCAACCTTATTATATGGACGAAATTGTGATGGCGAGCTGATGGAGATCAAGGATATCTATGATGAGATCGGGGAAGTTGTGATTCATGGGCAGATCACATTTCTTGAAACACGAGAAATCCGTAATGAAAAAACAATCATCATTTTTCATATTACCGATTTTACAGATACGATCAGCTGCAAGGTTTTCGTAAGAAATGAACAGCTGCCCGATATTTTAGATGGTTTGAAAAAAGGTGGATTCTATCGTATCAAAGCAGTTGCGATGTATGACAAATTTGATCATGAGATCTCTCTAGGATCTGTGGCAGGAATCAAGGCGATTACAGATTTCAGGGAAAAACGTCAGGACACATCCATGGAAAAACGTGTAGAATTACATCTCCATACAGTGATGAGCGATAATGACAGTGTGGTACAGATCAAAGATATTGTAAATCGCGCCTACGAATGGGGACATCCGGCGGTTGCGATTACAGATCACGGTGTATTGCAGGGATTTCCGATCGCACGTCATGCATACGAAGACTTGAGACTAAAAGAAGATGATCCATTTAAGATCATTTATGGGGTAGAAGGATATTTCGTTGATGACCTTGGAGATTTGATCATTGATTCAAAAGGGCAGTCACTAATGGACAGTTATGTTGTATTCGATATTGAGACAACAGGATTTAACAGTGTCAATGATCGAATTATAGAAATTGGTGCGGTAAGAGTCGTGGAAGGAGAGATTAAAGAAACATTTAGTGAATTTGTCAATCCAGAGCGCCCGATTCCATATAAGATCACTCAGCTGACAACGATCACAGATGATATGGTAAAAGATGCGGGAACGATCGAAGAGATTCTTCCACAGTTTTTAAAATTCTGTGAGGGATCTGTTTTGGTTGCACATAATGCAGGATTTGATACAGGGTTTATCCGCGAAAATGCGAAAAGGTTGAATCTTCCATATGATCATACAGTTGTGGATACACTGGGGCTTGCAAGATGTCTAATGGGACATCTTGGTAAATTTACACTGGATAACATTTGTAAACATTTAAATATCATACTGGAAACACACCATAGAGCAGTTGATGATGCAACGGCAACAGGAAAGATTTTTGTAGAATTCATTTCTATGTTAAAAGAAAAAGATATTACAGATCTAGATCAGGTCAACGAATTTGCAAATGATAATGTCGATCTGATCAAAAAAGGACGCATGTATCATGGAATTATTCTGGTTAAGAATAATACAGGGCGTGTTAATTTAAACCGCTTGGTATCTGAATCACATTTAAATTACTTTAACCGTCGCCCAAGAATGCCAAAGTCCCTGATCAATAAATATAGAGATGGACTGATCATTGGATCTGCGTGTGAAGCAGGAGAATTATATCAGGCATTGCTTGATGAACGCTCAGATGAAACGATTGCGAATATTGTATCATTTTATGACTATCTGGAGATTCAGCCAGTAGGAAACAATGAATTTATGATTGGATCCGAACGTGTTGAGAATGTGAATTCGATCGAAGATATTCAGAAATTCAATCAAAAGATCGTAGATCTTGGAGAACAATTCCATAAGCCAGTCGTTGCGACATGTGATGTGCATTTTCTAAATCCAGATGATGCAATCTATCGTTCTATTTTATTAGCTGGAAAAGGATTTAAAGATGCTGACCAGCAGGCACCGCTTTATTTTAGGACAACACAGGAGATGTTAGATGAGTTTGCGTATCTTGGAAGTGAGAAAGCCAAAGAAGTTGTCATAACAAACACGAATAAGATCAATGATATGATTGAAAATATTTCTCCGATCCATCCGGATAAATGCCCGCCGGTAATCCCAGATTCAGACAAAACATTAAGAGAAATCTGTTATAATAGAGCACATGAGATTTATGGAGATGATCTTCCAGAACGAGTGACAAGTCGTTTGGAAAAAGAATTAAACTCTATTATTGGAAATGGATATGCGGTAATGTACATCATCGCACAGAAATTGGTATGGGATTCGAATGACCATGGGTATCTGGTAGGATCACGAGGATCGGTAGGATCTTCCTTTGCAGCAACGATGTCAGGGATCACGGAAGTAAATCCGTTGCCAGCACATTATATCTGTCCAGAATGTCATTTTGTGGATTTTGACTCAGAACAGGTGCAAAAATATGCGAAGATGGGTATGTCAGGTTTTGACATGCCAGATGCATACTGTCCAAAGTGTGGAGCAAAGATGACGAAAGAAGGACAGGATATCCCGTTTGAGACATTCCTTGGATTTAAAGGAAATAAAGAGCCGGATATC
>OLQY01002263.1_pt1 | contig 12744 bp, 4 predicted proteins | sample 1672851 | NCBI WGS metagenome assembly OLQY01 (sample SAMEA3136730, study PRJEB25190) | human gut metagenome | reverse complement strand
GGACGCGGTGTATATCGGCGGTGAAATGTTTTCACTACGTGTTGCGGCGGAAAATTTTTCAAAGGAAGATATGCAGGAGGGTATAAAGTACGCTCACGACAGAGGCAAAAAAGTGTACCTTACCGCGAATATTCTTCCGCACAATGATGATATTGAAGAATTTGAGGAGTTTGTCAAAGATATAAAGAATTACGGCTTTGACGCAGTGCTTGTGGCAGATTTGGGATTGTTTGATATGATGCAGGAACTTGCACCGGAAATACCTATTCATGTAAGTACACAGGCAAATAACATTAATTATCGCTCGGCAATAAAGTGGTACAAGATGGGTGCGACGCGTGTCGTGCTTGCAAGAGAAATGTCGTTTAAAGAAATTGCGGAATTTCAAAAGAAAATTCCTGAGGATTTGGAGCTTGAAGCATTTATACACGGCGCTATGTGTATATCGTATTCTGGCAGATGTCTTTTGTCAAACTATATGACGGGACGTGACTCAAACATGGGTGCTTGCGCACATCCGTGCAGATGGAATTACAAACTTGTCGAGGAAACAAGACCTGGTGAATATATGGACGTGTTTGAAAACGAAAGAGGTACGTTTATATTTAATTCAAAGGACTTGTGTACAATCCGTCATATACCTGAGCTTGTGCAAAGCGGTATTGCGAGCCTTAAAATCGAGGGCAGAGTAAAAACTTCTTATTATGTTGCAACGGTTGTCGGAGCATACAGACGCGAGATTGACAGATATTGTGCCGATCCCGAAAATTATGTGTTTAATGAAGCGGAATATGAAGAGCTTTGCAAGGTCAGTCACAGACCGTATACAACAGGTTTTTATTTCGGTAAACCGGACGAAAATTCGCAGGTTTATACATCAAGCTCGTATATCAGAGATTATGACCTTATCGGCATAGTAAAGGATTATGATGAAAAAACGGGTATTGCGACAATTACGCAGAGAAACCGTTTCTTTAAGGGGGACGAAATAGAGATAATTCAGCCTATGAAACCGTTTTTCGTACAGACGGTTGAAAGTATGTGCGACGAAAACGGTAACGAAATCGAAGTTGCAAACCATGCGGAGCAGATAGTTAAGTTTAAAACGGCACAGCCTGTTTGCGAGGGTGCAATGCTTAGAAAGAAAAAGTAAAAAAACAGAGCAGATTTAATAAAAAAACTACTTTTTTTATTAATCTGCTTTTCTTTTTTGAGAGAATATGATAATATAATTTATAACGGCAAATTTGAGAGAGGAAATTTATAAAAAAGGAGAAGGTTTTATGAAAAACAATCTAAAAAAATTGCTTTGTGCGGCATTGTCAACGGCAATGATTGCGGGAAGTATCGTATTGCCTATGACGGCAAGTGCAGACGATACCACAGGCGGAAACTATGCAGTAACGCTTGACGGTAATACTGCAACAATTCATTCATCGAGTAATGCATATGCGATTATTGCATCTTACGATTCTGATAATGGTACATTGCAAAAACTTGATTATCAGCAGGTGTCTGACGGAAGTAAAATAAACGTACCTTCAGGTGCAAGAATAATGCTTTGGGACAGTTTGCAAAATATGCGTCCGTTGCTTATCGAGCCTGTAAATGTTCCGAGAAAAATGTGGAAGTTTGACTTTGGCGACAGCGATAATGTGGCTACAGGATATTATTCGGTAACAAAAGATACCGCATATTCAACAAACACCACAAAGACATCTGACGGTAAAAAGTTTGGTTTGTTAGGAACTGATGAAAAGGCATATGAAGTAGGAACTCATATCGATGGTATAGATACTCAAGAAGGACAGGTTGTTGTTGTAAATTCGGGTAAAAAGAATACGGTTACATCTGCAACAGACGATTTCTTGGGTGCTGTTGGCGGTGCTCCGATAAAAGGCGAGCCTGCAATAGAAGGTGATTATCCTATTCGTTTCAGTATGGATGCGGAAAATGACCATTATTATAAAGTAAAAGTTTATGTTACGGGATTAAATCAGACAAAAGACGCTGTTGCAACTGTATTTTCTGAAAGACGTCATCCTATTATAACAGAAGAAAAAATTGCAGCAGGAGAAACAAAGGAAGTTGAATTTACTGCAACACTTCAAAACGTATACATAAAAGGACGTGACGGAGTAAAAGACTTTACATATAATGATAATATGCTAAACGTAGTAGCAGTTGGTGACAATGTTGCAATTTCGGCTATAGAAGTGGAAGAAGTTGAAGCGTGCCCGACTGTTTGGATGTACACAGATTCAACTGGCTGTGATTATGCTGCATTACAACCGTTCTTCCCACTACAGAATTATGGTGGAACAGGTACATTCTTGTCGAAATATTTACCAAAAGGAGTTGCAATATCCAATCAAGGTGACGGAGGTATAAATGCAACTGATTCTGCACACTGGAATATGGCAAATGCAAACATCGGTAAGGGCGATTTTGTATATGTTCAATACGGACATAACCATAAGGACGACGGACCTTTGGGATATTTAAAAGCAATACCGAAGTATTATGAAAAGGCTCATTCTGTAGGAGCAACAACGATTTATGTAGGACCTATTGACCGTCATAACACAGACCAATTTGATGCAGAAACAAATACATGGAAATCAACACTTAACGGATTTAGCAAAGCTGCACAATATTATACAGAAGTGCTTATAACAGGCGGAAAAACAGAAGCAGATAAATTTGTTGCTAAGGCAGTGTCAGACGGATTAGATGCGGGTTATGAGTATGCAGACACGGTTATTGCTAAGGGTATTACTGCAGCCGGAGCAAAGGATGTAGTATTTATTGACCTAAATCAACCTTGGCTTGATTGGATGAAAGCTGCCGGAGCAAAGGTAAAGGAAATACGCGGTTCTGAAGTTTATGAGAAAAATGCAGTTGACTACTATTTCCGTGGAGTACGAGGCGGCGGAATTGACGGTACTCACCCTAATGACGCTGGTGCCGATAACGGTGCATACTTATTTATGCAAGAAGCACTAAAACTTCAAACTAACAAGGCTCAGTCGGCGATTACAGAAGTAGAAGCAAATTCAATAAAACCTCTTGTAACAGGTATGAGAAGTACCGCAACACCGTATGAAGTTTCTGAAACTGTTGTAAAAGCAGGTGCTGCACCTAACAAGGCATATCCTGATGTATATGTTTCGTTGCTACCTACAAAATATCCTACTACTATAAAAAATGTAGTATTTGCAGAAGACGGAACAATACAATCTGTTGATGTTTTGAAACATTCGGTATCTGAAAAGGATATGAGTGCATACGGTATTGTAGTTATTACCATTAAAAATTCCGACGGAACAGAAAAGGGTAAAATCTATGCAAATGCACAGGTTGACAACACTGTAAACGGAACACAAACAATTACGGAATTCAGAACTTCAACAGACGGTCTTGTTCTTGGTGAAGGTGATACATACACTGCAGTAGTTTACAGAGCAAAAGATGCGGGTGGAGATGAAGGATTGATAGTTGATACAGATAATCCGGATACATATTCAGCCGTATATGAACCTATGACAATAAAGAGTTCGATTATATCGGAAAACTTTAATTACGAAGGTAAAACTTATAGCGGTGATGAAGATTTGGCAGGAAACGGTAATTGGGCTTTGGCAGGAAGTGCTGTAAATACCGGAAAACTTGGTGCAGAAAGTGCAGATGATGTAATAAACAGAAGATATGCCGAGTTTGCATCGACAGGTAAGAAAGCTGATAACAGTTCAGATGGTTCATTCTATGCTTCAAAGAAATTTGATGTGGCAGACGATTCATCGGAAACAGTAATAGGCACAAGCGGAAAATACCTTATAGAAATGGATTTGTCATACGTTTCGGGCGGAGATCTTAATTTCGGCTTGACAGACGGTATAGATAATAGAAATCCGGGTGGAAAACAGTCAATTACACTATTTAATGTGGCAAGTAACGGCTCAATTAAGGCAGGTGGTAAAGAAGTAGGCTCAATAAATAAGGGTAAATGGTCAACTGTAAGATATATTCTTGATATGGATAACGGAACAGGCACTATTCAAATAGACGGTTTCGACCCTGTTACATATGAATTTAGTAATTACAGTACATTTGGTACAGTTTCACCTACACAACTTACTTATTTCTTGCTATCGGCAAGTAAAGCGGCAGTTGATGTTAAAATATCTGATTTGAAGGTAGGAACTCTTGAACAAGAAGCTCTTCCTAAAAAGACAATTACAGTAGAATCAAGCGACAATACAATGGGAAGTGCATATATAGGAGAAGCAGGAACTACTGAAAAAACAGTAGATATGAACGATATGGTGACTTTGACTGCGACTGCAAATGAAGGCTATGAACTTTTGGCTTGGCGTAAGGACGGCAGTAATGAAAACTTTGCATTCACAAGTGAAATTACTGTAAGAGCACATGACACTGCGAAGTTTACGGCGGTGTTTACAGTATCTGAACCGGATAAATACAATTATTTGTATCATGAAACATTCAAAACATTAACAACATCAACGTTGGCAGCAAACGGATGGGGTAGTGCAAATCAACAAAGTGCAATGACGGTTGAGTATGATGAAAATTCAAGTCTTGGCAATTATTTGAGATTTGGAGCAAATACTAATTCAAGAGGCGGAGAAAAATCATTCGGAGAAACATATACATCTGATAATGGACTTGTATATGCAATGAATATTAAGTTTACAAAAGCAAATATTGATCCTAATGAATTTGCCGTTCATTCGGGAAATATGACTTATAATGATGGAAATAAAAATTATGGTTGTACAGGCGGATATGTTTTGTATTTGAAGCAAACAAAGGACGGTGCAATCACAGCAAACGGACAAACGACTACAATTCCGAATAATGAATGGGTATCGGTAGTTGCAGTTTGTGATTTTACAACACACAAAGTAAATGTAGTAGCAAAATCACTTGACTCAAGTAAAACTTATTTTGACGGTGAAGTTGATATGGCTGATACAAGTGCAACAGGATTATCGGGACTATATTGTAAGTATGGTAAATCATCAGGCGGTTCTGTATCAATGGATAATATAGAAATATTCAGTGCAGACCAATATACAGAATAAACTTTGCAAGTGAATTGCAAACGGAATACTAAACAATCCAAAAAAGACCGCGAAAGCGGTCTTTTTTGGTAAAAATAATCTACAAAAATAAAAAATATACAACTTGAATTTTGCATTTTATATAAAAAATGATGTGCTTTTTTGTGCAATATTTTTGTTCAAAGTTTCTTAATAATATTGCACATACAAAAAAAATATGATACAATATATACCATATAGATGGGTTAGGATTGTGCAGATTTACTCAAATCGACATCCTGTACCTGTTAAATTAAACAAGACTTGGAAACAAGTTAAGGAAAGAAAGGGAGAGAAGAAATGAAAAGTAAAAAACTAATTTCATTACTTTGCGCCGCTGCTATGTCAGCATCTGCTTTCGCAGGCTTGACAGTAACAGCAAGCGCGGCAACACCTGTTTACACCTTTGATGGAAGTGAAATCACAGGCTTTTCAGGTAATGGAACTCTTGCACAAGTGAGTGATGACAAGGGTGAATATTTCTCAATTAAAGCTAATGGCAGCAGTACATATTCTGCAACATTGACTTTGCCTGCAGATGCACAATTAACAAGTGCTGACGGCTACACAATCGAATACGATGCAAGACTTCATAAGTCAAATGGTATGGGTAGATACGGAAGATATACTCAAGTTGCATTCATCGATTCGTCAAATGCAGCTAAAGACTCCAGAGACTATGGCCCATACGGTGCATTGTTCTCAGGCGGTAATTCAAGTACTGAAACAGGTCAAGGTTATACAACAGGTGTGGCATCTTCATTGTCTGCAAGATACCAACTTGACGGTACAATCGTAAATGACCCTGGTACAGAAACATTGGCTGCTGATAATACATCAGTAACAGGCATTGCTGATGATATGTGGGTTAGAGTACAGACATACGTTAAAGGTGATGTAGCTAAAGTAACAGTAATAGATGTAAATAATAATAAAATAGTTGATGGTGTTGATTATATCAACAGTGCAACAAAACTTGATACTATTTATGTAACAGCCGGTCGTGGTGATGACAGTGTTACAGGACCTGGTGAAGTATGCCTTGATAACATCAAAATTTATTCGGGTGAGGCAGAAACACTTACAACAGATGGTTTGAGAGGCGTTGTAGCAGCAGCCACACCAATTCCTGAACCTGAAACAGTATCCGGTTCAGCGCAAACTCTTGCAGCCCCGGCATCAGTAACAGATGCTTATACAGCTGACTTTAACAATGCTACTGTAGGAACTGTTGCATCAATCGAAACAGAAGATCAAGATGCAAAAACAGTTGTTGATGGTATGAAAGTTAAAGTTGGTTCAAGAAGTACAGGTGCTGATACAAAGACATATGCCGCAATCGCAAAGGTTGCTACAGGCGATAATGCACTAAAACTTGCTGCAAACCAATTCTCAACAAATGGTAGAGGACCGGTTGTAACTCTTGATGATACAAAAGAAATTTCATCAGGCGAAACTGCAATTATGGGATTTACAACATATCTTTCAGCCGCAAAGGGTACTGATGAAGGTGGTCTTCCGAGATTGTTCTTGATTGACAACACAACAAATATTGATGGTAACGGTTGTGCAAGAGATATACTTGCAGTTATTACAACCGAAGATGCAAGCGGATATACAAACGGTGATACACCAATCGGTATTCAGGTAACAGAAGGTTGGCACACTGTAGTTGTTGCAGTATCAGAAGGTACATACAGAGTATTTATTGACGGTAAATATAAAGATGGTGAAGGTAAACTTAGCCCTGCAGTTAAGGGTACTAAGGTTGGTTCCGGTTCAACATCAGCTCAAGTAACTCATCTTCCAAGCTTCGCAGTTGAAAATACAAAGTCAGACAGTGGTACAGCTTATTCAAAAGCCTTGATTGATAATGTAGTTGCATATAAGATTACAGATACACTTGATGCTAAGTATCTTCCAACTGAAACAGCAGCTCCGACACCTGCTCCGATACCTGCAAAGGTTACAATGAGCGTTGATGAAACTGCAAATACAGTTACATTGACATCAGATAAGGATACAAATGCAGTTCTTGTTCAAGCATCATACAGAACTGATAATACATTGGATTCAGTTAAGAAAGTTGTTAATCTTGAACTAAAAGCTAACGAGGCTAAACTAGTTCCTGCAACAGATTTAGCTACATTCACAACGAATGATAAGATAATGGTTTGGGATAGTCTAAAGACTATGACACCGCTTGCTAATGCTTGTACAATAAAGAACGGTGCAGCGCAAGCAACAGCTAAGCCGGCTCCGACAGCTGAACCGACAGAAGCTCCGACAGAAGCTCCGACAGAAGCTCCGGCAGAAACTCCTGCAACAACAGATGCTCCGACAACTGAGCCGACAGAAGCTCCTGCAGAAACAGTTGCTCCGACAGTTGAGCCGACAGAAGCTCCTGCAGAAACAGTTGCTCCGACAGATACACCGGCTCCAACAGCAACAGCTGTTCCTACTTATGCAGTATCAGGTACTGTAGACGCAGGTGTTAAATCTGTAACTCTTACAGATAAAGCAGAAGCTGAAAATACAATTGCAGGTACAATCGAAGATACAGCTGTAACATTTACAGGTGTTAAAGCCGGTACATATACAGTATCAGCTGTAGCTAAAGATGATTACAAAGATTTAACAGTAACTCCTCAAGAAATTACAGTTAGCGGCAATCTAGCAGGTGTATTCACAGTAACAACAACTGCTAAAGTTAAGAGTGCTGTAACTACTACAGTAACAGGCGGTACTGCTACAGTAACAGGCGCAACAGAATTGACAAGCGTTGCAGAAGGTACAGAACTTACAGTAGTAGCTAATACACCTGCTTTGGGTTATGTTGCTGCTAATCCGACAATTACAGTAACAAAGACAGGTGATGCTGACACAACAGTAACTGTGACAGAAGGCAAGTTCACAATGCCTGCATATCCTGTAACAGTAAAAGTTGCATATGCAGCAGACCCAACAGTTGCTATTGCAACTCTTGAAAATACTGCAACTTCAGGATGGGGCAGTAACAAAGCTGCTGCAACAGTAAATACTGAATCGGGATTAGAGCATTTCAATAATGATACTGATACATCATGGGCAGGAACAGCATTTGCGCAGTTTACATTGCCGACATTAGCTGAAGGCGAAGGTATTGCAAAAGCTGAATTGATTTACAATGTAAAACAAGGCGGTGCTAAATCAAGAACATCTAAAATTTTCGCTTTGACAAACGGTGATATTGACTTGACAACAATGACAGGTGCTGCTGCTGACAGATTTGCTGATGCAAGAACTCTTATTACTTCATTTAATGCAGAAGCAGGCGAAAATGCTTTGACAACTGATGTTACTGCTGCTGTACAAGGTAAGAGCGGTAAAATTACTCTAATGTTTACAGACAATGCAGCCGGTGCAGATTTATATGGTAAAGCATCAGCTGATAAAGCTCCTGTTTTGAAGATTACAAAAGGTAAAGTAGTTACATTTAATGTGGCAGCTGCTGCAAATTCAGATACAAAAGTTGCAGGTGCAAAGATTGTAGTTAAGAATGGTGATACAACTGTTGCAACTATAACAACTAACGCTGAAGGTACAGCAACAACAGCTTTATCAGCAGGTACTTATACATATACTGTTGAAAGCAATGATTACGCAATTAAGAAAGACGGTACACTTACAGTTGCAGATACAGTTGTAACAGAAAACGTTACTTTGGCAGCTAATGTTCCAACAACAGTTGAAATTGCTAACCCTGCAACAGGTACAACTCTTGCTCAAGGTGAAGATGCTACTTATACAGCTACTGTAAAAGATCAAGACGGTAGAGTTATGACAGCAACTGTTGATTGGGCTGTAGTAGACGGTGAAGATGCAACAGTAGAAAATATTACAGTTGCAAACGGTAAAGTTACAGTTGCAGAAGAGGCAACAGTAGGTGACTACAAAGTTAAAGCTACAGTAAACGGAACAACAGTTTCATCAACTGCTGATTTGAAAGTTATTGCTGCTGAAAAACTTAACCTAAGCATTACTTCTCAAGACGATAAACAAGGTACAGTTGCATATACTGTAAACGGTGTTGCAAGTACAGATACTCAGTTGAATAAGGGTAAGAAGATTGTTGCAACAGCTACTCCTGCGGCTCTTTATGAATTTGTAGGCTGGGCAACATCATATGAAAATGTAATAGCAGGAACATATGTAAGCACAGATGCTCAATATTCATTTGATTTAACTGTTAATACAAAACTTATTGCTATATTTAATTATACAGGTATCTATTATCAGAATGATTATAACAATGCAACAGAAAGTGATTGGAAATCGGGCAGTACAGGTAGATATACTGTATCTATTGCCGGTGATGACGATAAGTATACAGATGTAAGTGCGATTTCAGGTGGTAGTAATGGTACAACTATCAGTAGTAATGCTGTTCAAGTTGACGCAGATAAAGATTATATTGCTGAATTTGATTTGGCTTTAACAGGTGGAACTAATCAATTATCAGGATTTGCGGTTAAAGCAAAAGATTCAGGAAAATATGCACTTGTATTACAGTTGAAAACAGCTAATACTACAACATGGACTGTAAACGGAACAGATGACGTTACACTTGAAAAGGGTGTATTCTATCACTACACAATAGAAAAGGTTGAAACAGGTGTAAAGGTTACAATAGCACCAAAAGCCGGTGGTGATGCAGTTGTTGACGGTGTAACATATGCAAATGATACAGCTACGACAGGCGAATTTGCCGGCACAGTAAGCAATGCAGGTCTTGCAGGTATGCAATTTAATACAAAGAGATATTATGCAGGAATGCAGATTGATAATGTATTGGTAAAAGCACCTGCAGCAACATCTGCAACTAAATAATTTATAAAGTAATAAAAGAACGGTCGTATGACCGTTCTTTTTGCTTGACAAATTTAGCGTTGTGTGATAATATAATAAAAGAAATGGTAAACAAACCATGCTGCATGTTAATAATTTAGTAGAAAGAAATATTTTCTACGAAATAGTTACCTATTTGTGAGATAGGTAACTATTTTTTTATTATCACTATACAAAGCAGTAAAACCAAAGTTAAATAAACAATAGCTTCACTCATATGCACACCCCCTTTAAGGTGGTGTCAGCATGGTTTGCAACCATTTCAGAATGTTATTATATCATAGGGGAAAGAATTTGTCGATAAATGTAAATGATATGATAATTTCTTATAATAAAAATATGGAATTTTGCGCTTAAATAACAAATATTTCAAAAATATTTCGTATTTTGCGTTTAATGTGTAATCTATATGTAATAAAATTACGAAAATTACTTGCATTTATATACAATATATAGTATAATAGTTTAGATAGCAAAAAAGTAATTTCGGAGGGGTTTTATGTACTGCAAAAATTGTGGCAGACAACTGAAAGAGGGAACGCGTTTTTGTGACAGATGCGGTCAATCAGTAAGAAAAAACAACCAGAACAGCCAAACTACAAAACGCAAAGAAATCGAGGAACTGAAGGCTGAACGTCTTAATCGTAAACGTCGTTTACAGGAAAAAGAGGCAAAACAAGCCCGTAATAAAAAACGTAGAAAAAGTAAGGGAAGTGTTATGATTTTCATAATCGTAGCACTGCTTATCGCAATAGTAAGCGTGATTATCGGCTATAATATGATGGCTCCGAACGATAACGGATTAGGCACTGCTCCTACTTCAACAAATTCGCCTGCAAGTACAACGAATACACCGACAGATACAGCAAACAACGTATCATCAACATCATCGCCGTCAAATTCAGCAAGCAAAAACGGTTATTCAAAAATGACAATAAGCGGTGTGACGTGCGTTTATCCATCTACTTTTAATTCAAATCCGACAACAGGAAATCAAAAACTTAACTTGACTGACGCACTTGGCGGTGCAACTATGACTGTTTCGCAAGAGGGGAAGAGCGGTGCTCCGTCTGACCTTATGCGTGACTATGCACGTCAAACGGGCGGCGAAGTTTCATATTCTCGTGCCGGTGACGATTGGTATGCAGTCACTGTGACAACAGATGATACTGTTTACCACAGAAAATGCGTATTGAAAAACGGAATTGCGGTATATTATGATTTCTCATATTCTTCAATGACATCAACAGCTCAAAAATATACTGAATATATTGACTATATGGACAGCAATTTCAAATAATTTAAGAAAGATATTTGATTGCAAAACATATTGACGCAATCAAAATTAAGCAAATCAATATTTTTAATATTTTAGATTTCGAGCGGACAGCCTTTGTTGGTTGTCCGTTTTTTTGTATTCGTTCGATGTAGCGACTGACTATTGTTTCCGCGTCTGCTATTGCTCTGCTTTCAAGTTTTGGATTATAGTCTTTGAGAATTATTATTGCTTGGCTCACATACGGTGATGAAAAATTATTTAAAATAACTACTTTCTTTGTCAATTCTTTCATTACTAATCTCCAATCATTTCAATTTGTTTTATTTCCATTATTTCCGACTATGAAAAAGTATATACCTGCTTTATTTTTGTAACATTAATCAAAAATAAATGTAATAATATGTAAATATCGTGCATATAAATAGTAATATATGGGAAAAGTCGAGTAATATATTTATTCATATTGCAATATTTGAAATTATTTTGTAATAAAAATGTAATAAAAAGCTTGACAATGTAACAATTTTGTAGTATACTATGGGACAAGTAATGAAAGGGGTTTAACTTTTATGACTACACAAGAGATGACAAAACAAGAAATGATAATGAATTTGCGTGAAAAACGCGAAGAAAAGAAAAAAGCAAAATTGAAAGCAAAGCACAGAAGATGTACGATTGCAATTATTACGCTTGTGGCAATGATGACGGTAATATTCGGTACTGTATACAGTGCATCGGCGAAGGAAATCACAATTACGGAAATAAACGAATTTGCGGGAACAAATGAAACAAAAACTGTAAAGACAAGAAGCGAAAGCGTTGAGGGTGCTCTTGAAGAACACGGCGTGAATGTTTCGGATACCGATAAGATTAACGTTTCAACAGAAAAGCCTGTTGAGGATAATGAAAATATTGTTATCAAGCGTGGTAAGCGTGTTACAATTAAAGTCGGTGAATCGGAAGAAGTTGTAACAGTAACAAAGGCGGACGTTAAGGACGCACTTGTTGAGGCAGGATATATTCCGGGTGAATATGACCAAATTTCAGCCAACGGCGACACTGTTGCAAGCAGTGACACAATCGAGCTTGTATCGGTAAGCCATACGGACGAAACCGAAACGGAAGTAATTCCTAAAGGTGTTGAATATGTTGATGACGCGACTTTGATCAAGGGACAGGAAAAAGTCGTTGACGAAGGACAAGACGGTGTGAAAACAATCACTTACAAGGTTACATACCAAGACGGTCAAGAAGCGACAAGAGAGGTGATAGACGAACAAGTTACAACTGAAATGCGTAACAAGGTTATTGCAAACGGTACAATGGAGCCGACTCCCGCACCTAAAAACACAACTGTTAAAGATACTTTTGCGACAAAGTCAACAGTAAGCGATGACGGCGGTACTGTAAACGGATATAAATATAAGAAGAAAATCACAATGACTGCTACAG
>OLQY01002243.1_pt1 | contig 12846 bp, 10 predicted proteins | sample 1672851 | NCBI WGS metagenome assembly OLQY01 (sample SAMEA3136730, study PRJEB25190) | human gut metagenome | reverse complement strand
AAGATGCAGAATTTAAATTAGAGGGTTATACACTACCTAAAGATGGACTGAATGTACCTATAAAAAATGAGGTATTAGTAAAAGGTATAAAAGAAAATACAGCACAAGAAGGTCTAAATTCAATGTCTATAGCTGATGCAATGATATACATAATAGGTATAGACCCACAATTTAGATATAATGATGAATATAAAAAATTCTTAAAAGCATTAGAAAAAAACGTAAAATTCGATGCTAAATCTTATATGGGATATATGTCTAGAAAATACTTCGAAATAGGCGAAGTAACAGATGCTCTTATATATGTAAAAGCTCTTATAACATTATATCCAGATGATATTCAAGGATTATATAACTATGCAATAGTATGTCAAGAATTAGCTACTCAATATCAAAAAGATTATGATGCAAAAGCTATGAATGATATGCTATTAGAAGCTGGGGAAAAACTTGAACAAGTAACTAATTTAGACCCTAACTTTGCACTTGCATATTATCATTTAGGATACCATTATTACAACCAAAATCAATATATAAAAGCAAAAGTAATATGGGAGGAAGCATTAAAACTAGGTCTTGATGAAGAATTTACAGCAGAAGTTCAAGATAACTTAGGAAAAATGTACTCTAAAGTTGAGTATGAAGAAGGATATACTTTAGTATTCCAAGGAAAATTTGAAGAAGGATTAGAAAAATTACTGCCATTAGAAGAGAAATACGGAGATTGGTGGAATTTATTATTCATGATAGGTTTAGCTTATAAAAATATGGGCGAAATGGATAAAGCTAAAGAATACTATGAAAAAATACTTAGAATGAAACCACAACAAGTAGATACATTGGTGGAATTAGCTTTATGTGAAGCTTCTTCATTAAATATGAATAGAGCAATAGAGCTTTTAGAAGCAGCAGCTAAATTAAAAGAAGACCCAGAAATACTTTGTAACTTAGGTATGGCTTACTTAAATGTAGGAAACTTTGATGATGCAAATTACTACATTGAAAGAGCGTATGAGTTAAACCCAGAAGACGAAGTTACAGTAGCTTGTAAGAGAGAATTAGCTAAATATATATAAACATATATCTAAAATAATTTAATATAAAGCATATATTTAAAAAATTCCTATAGATGGTGATACATATAAGGCCATTTATAGGAATTTTTTTATGGCATATAGGAAATTATATTCATTTTAAAATTGTTGATAAATATAATTTCTGTATTATAGTTATCTTTGATGAATTAGAGGATATTAAATAAAAAATGCAAAACGGAAATGGGATAGCGATTGCATAAATATTATATTCACCTATACAACTTTAAAAAAATGAGATATAATTAACTTGTGCAATGGAAAAAAATGTATATAAATATTTAAAAAATATTTATTCACAACATTAAAAAATATAAAATTATAGTAGTAAAAAAGAAATTAAAATAACAAAAATAGTAAAGTTATAATGTTATGCAAAAATCGTTAAAAAAATATTAAAAATTTAACCAAAAATGGAAAATTTAGTATATAATTTAGTTAGGAATGTATTCTTAAATAGAATATATTTTGCTGTTTAAAAATATATTTTTTTAATTAAGAGTATATTTACATAAATAATAGATAAAGACATTTTCTTATAACAGCATTTTAGGGGAAAATTAAATTTTTTAAAGGGGAATATGAATATGGAAAAGAAAAAAGTTGATGTTTTAGAACAAATGCAAAATATGACTATAGACCTTAACAGTAAAGCCTTAATAGAAAAAGCTGAAAAAGATGGCGTTGAAACTATGTATAAAAGAAAATTAGGCTATAAAGTTCAATGTGGATTTGGTCTACAAGGTGTATGTTGTAGAAACTGTGGTATGGGACCATGTAGAATCAGTCCAAAAACTCCAAGAGGACTTTGTGGTGCTGATGAACATACAATAGTAGGTAGAAACTATGCTAGAATGTGTGCTGGTGGTACAGCTGCCCATTCAGACCATGCTAGAGATATAACTCATACATTAGCATTAACTAAACCAGGTGGAGATTATCAAGTTAAAGAACCTCAAAAATTAGTTGAATTTGCTAAATTCATGGATGTTGATCCAGAAGGTAAAGATGTATATGAATTAGCTCATGAAGTATCAGAAGTATGCTTAATGGAATTTGGTAAACCACACGGTGTATCTAAATTATTAGCAAGAGCTCCAAAAGTAAGACAAGATATATGGAAAGAATATGGTATAGAACCAAGAGCAATAGATAGAGAAATCGCAACAGTAATGCATTCAACTCATATAGGATGTTGTGCTGATATAGATGCTTTAGTACATATGGCATTTAGATGTTCTATGGCAGATGGTTGGGCAGGATCTATGATAGGTACAATGTTATCTGACATATTATTCGGAACTCCAAAACCAGTTCATACAGAAGCTAACTTAAATGTATTAGATGGAAACAATGTTAACATAATCCTTCACGGACACGAACCAACATTATCAGAAATGATAGTTTTAGCATCTGAATTACCAGAAATGCAAGACTTAGCTAAAGAAGTTGGAGCAGATGGTATAACATTATCAGGTATATGCTGTACTGGTAACGAATTAACAATGAGACATGGTATAAAAATAGCTGGTGATTTCCATCAACAAGAATTAGCAATAATCACTGGTGCTGTAGAAGCTATGATAGTTGACGTTCAATGTATATTCCCTGCATTAGCAGAAGTTGCTACTCATTATCATACTAAATTCATAACTACTTCACCAAAAGCTCAAATAACTGGTTCTACTTACATGGAATTCCATGAAGAAACTGCTTTAGAAGATGCTAAAACAATAGTTAGAGAAGCTATATTAAACTTCAAAAACAGAGATGCATCAAAAGTTATGGTTCCAGAATTAAAATCAGAAGCTATGGTTGGTTATGCTGAAGAAGCTATAGTTGGACAATTAAATAATGTTGTTAATACTCAAATAGACGATATGAACACATTAAAACCATTAATAGATGTTCTTGCATCTGGTGTAATAAGAGGGGTAGTAGGAGTTGTTGGATGTAACAATGCTAGAACACCATCTAACTACAACCATTTAACTATAATGAAAGAATTAATTAAAAATGACTACTTAGTTGTAACTACAGGATGTGGTGCTTCTGCAGCAGCTAAAAATGGTTTAATGTTAAAAGAAAATGCAGCTAAATATGCTGGTAAAGGTTTAGCAACAGTTTGTCAATTAGTTGATATACCACCAGTAATCCACCTAGGATCTTGTGTTGATAACTCTCGTATATTAAACATATGTTCATTAGTTGCTAATGCATTAGACATGGATATAGCTGATTTACCAGTTGCAGGTTGTGCTCCTGAATGGATGTCAGAAAAAGCTATAGCTATAGGTACTTATGTAGTTGGTTCTGGTATAGAAACATTCTTAGGTGTTATGCCTCCAGTTACAGGTTCTTCAAGAGCTGTTGAAATCTTATGCGGAAGCATAAAAGATAAAGTTGGAGCTTGCTTCCATGTTAATGAAGATGCAGAAGCATTAGCTCAAGACATAATGGCTTGTATAGAAGCTAAGAGACCTCACTTCGAAGAATTATATCAAGAAAAAGTTCTTAATAAGAGAGTATCTGGAGAATTAGCTTGCTTATACTAAGATTTATTGTTAAGTAGAAAAATATTAAATTTATAGAATAGAAAAAGGTAGTCTATTAGAGATAATAGGCTACCTATAAAATACACGTTAGACAGACATAAAAATAAATAGTTTCAAGACTATATGACAAAAGGTGGTAATAAAGAAATGAAAGTAGCAATAACAGGAAAAGGTGGAGTAGGCAAAACAACTTTTGCCTCAATGTTATCAAGAATGTTTGCTGATGAAGGTTATAGAGTTGTTGCTGTAGATGCCGATCCAGATGCAAACTTAGCTTTAGCGCTAGGTTTTCCAAAAGAAGTATATGATTCAATAGTACCAATTTCTGAAATGAAAAAATTAGTTTCTGATAGAACAGCAACAAGCGAAGGCACATTCAATAAAATGTTTAAACTGAATCCAAAAGTAGATGATATTCCAGAAAAATATTGTAAAACACATAATGGTGTAGGATTATTAACTTTAGGAACAGTTGACACAGGTGGTTCTGGATGTGTATGTCCTGAACATGTACTATTGAAAAGATTATGTTCTCATTTAATTTTACAAAGTAAAGATGTTGTTGTTATGGACATGGAAGCTGGTATCGAACATTTAGGTAGAGGTACTGCACAAGGTGTAGATGCTTTCATAGTGGTTGTTGAACCAGGTGAAAGAAGCCTTCAAACTTATAGAAAAGTTAAAAAACTAGGTAAAGATATCGGTGTGCAAAGGGTTTTCGTTGTTGGAAACAAAATGAGAGATGACGAAGATATCGAATTCATAAAAAGTAATCTAGAAGATGGAGAAGCTTTAGGATTTGTGCATTACAATCAAAGTGTAATAGATTCAGATAGAGCCAATCAATCTCCATATGATGTTAGTGAAGAAACTAGAAATGAAATAAGAGCTATAAAAAATAGATTACTAGAAATTGAAGCAGAAAATAAAAGAAATAAATAATTTTTATTTTTATTTAATTTAAAATTACTAAACATAGTAGTTAATTAACATTAAATTAATAAGAAAGCTATATAATTTGATTAGTATTCGAATTAATTAGTGTTATTAAAATATATATATATGTGGGAGGATGTTTGTTATGGGATTCAAATCAGATATTGAAATAGCTCAAGAGGCTAAACCTCAAGATATTAGAGAAATAGCTAAAAAATTAGGATTAACTGAAGATGACTTAGAGTTATATGGTAAATATAAAGCTAAAGTTGACTACAACCTACTTAAAAAAGATAATGGTGGAAAAAAAGCTAAATTAATATTAACTACAGCTATCAACCCAACTCCAGCAGGAGAAGGTAAAACTACTACTACTATAGGTGTAGCTGACGGTTTACAAAAATTAGGTAAAAACGTATTAGTTGCATTAAGAGAACCTTCTCTAGGACCAGTATTCGGTGTTAAAGGTGGGGCAGCAGGTGGAGGATATGCACAAGTTGTTCCTATGGAAGATATAAACTTACACTTCACAGGTGACTTCCATGCAATAGGAGCTGCTAACAACTTACTAGCTGCAATGATAGACAACCATATTCACCAAGGAAATGAACTTAGAATAGATCCTAAGAGAATAACTTGGAGAAGATGCGTAGACATGAACGATAGACAATTAAGAAATATCGTTGATGGTTTAGGTAAAAAAGGTGACGGTGCTGTAAGACAAGACGGATTTGACATAACAGTTGCATCAGAAATAATGGCAGCATTCTGCTTAGCAGATGATATAGCTGACTTAAAAGTAAGATTAGGTAGAATAATAGTTGGATACAGCTATGAAGGTGAACCTGTAACAGCTAAACAATTAAATGCTAACGGAGCAATGGCAGCATTATTAAAAGATGCATTAAAACCAAACTTAGTACAAACATTAGAAGGAACTCCAGCATTTGTACATGGTGGACCATTCGCTAATATAGCACATGGTTGTAACTCAGTTATAGCAACAAGAATGGCTATGCACTTTGCAGACTATGTAGTAACTGAAGGTGGATTCGGTGCTGACTTAGGTGCTGAAAAATTCTTAGACATTAAATGTAGAATGGCTAACTTAAAACCTGATGCAGTTATAATAGTTGCAACAGTTAGAGCATTAAAATACAATGGTGGCGTAGCTAAAGCTGACTTAAACGAAGAAAACTTAGAAGCATTAGAAAAAGGTATACCAAACTTATTAAAACACGTTGAAAATATAACTCAAGTTTACAAATTACCAGCAGTAGTTGCTATAAACGAATTCCCAACTGATACAGAAGCTGAAGTTGAATTAGTTAGAAAGAAATGCCAAGAATTAGGCGTTAACGTTGCTTTATCTCAAGTATGGGCTAAAGGTGGCGAAGGTGGTATAGAATTAGCTAAAGAAGTTATAAGATTATGTGATGAACCAAATGACTTCCAATTCTGCTACCCAGATGAATATTCATTAAAAGAAAAAATAAACGCAATAGCAACTAAGATATATGGAGCTGACGGTGTAGATTACACTCCAGAAGCAGAAAAAGAATTAGCTAACTTAGAAAAAATAGGATTCGGTAAAGTTCCTGTTTGTATGGCTAAAACTCAATATTCATTAACTGATGACCAAACTAAATTAGGTAGACCAACTGGATTTAGAATAACAGTTAGACAAGTTACAATATCTGCAGGTGCAGGATTTGTAGTTGCATTAACTGGTGAAATAATGAAAATGCCAGGACTTCCAAAAGTTCCAGCAGCAGAAAAAATTGATGTTGATGAAAATGGAGTAATATCTGGATTATTCTAGATTTAAATTGCTAACAATTGAATATTTATATAGATATAATCAAATGAAGTAAATGGGAGAGTTAATGAGAATACATAACTAATATAAGTAAAGAATAGAAATTCATTGATTATAAAAGAAAAAGAAGTGTTGAAAAATAAAGTTAAATTTTATTTTGTAGCACTTCTTTTTTATAATGCATAGGAAATTATATATTTAAGAGTTTTTGGAATAAAAAAATCTTACATAAGCTTGTCATTTTCCATTACTACAGGTTCATAAGCTTGACTTTCTCCTGTAATACTAGTCTTAAGTCTATCGACCATGTATGATTTTAACTCTTCTTTATTTTTGAATTTTGTTATTTGGTAAGGTAATTCAAAACCATATTTTTCTATAAATATAACACCATCTTTAGTGTTTATGGCAACCCCAGTATGACCTACAAATAAAGCATTATTTTCTTCATCTGGAACATAACCATTTATTATAGAAATATTCTCATCTGATTTAAATGATATTTTTCTATTTTTAAATTCTTTAGCAATTTCATCAGCAGATTTTTTTACATCATTAAAATCACTTACCTTGATATTTGAGAAGAAATTGAAGAATTTATTCATATCTTCTTTACTAAATTTTGCATCAGGATTATCTCTTAATGTTGCATAATCCATTTCTAAGTTAGTATTATCTATTTTATCGTAATCTAAAGAAGAATTTGAAGTTATGAATTTATTAAATAATCTAAAAGCAGTTATCCTACAATTTTGATCCGTAAAATTAGGGTTATTTTCTATCCATTTATCAGAAAGATCATATAAATTATATGGAACTTGCATTTTAGATAATCGCTCATTTTCATTTAAAAGTTCTACACCTTCAACACTTTTATAATAGTGTTGAACTGATTGCATAAACATAGAAATATCTTTTTTATCGATATTATTTTTACTTAAAAAATCAGATACTTTCTTTTGAGTATCTTCATCACTCATAGTTGAATAATTCATATTTTCAGAAGTTAAAGGGTCTTCTTTTTTTATTTGAGAAGTACACCCACCCAATAATAATGTTGTAAGCAATATGCCCACGATTAATGTTTTTTTCATAAAACTATCTCCCTTAATTTTATTTTTAAAATATTATATCATGATTTATAATTGCATAAAATAAATAAAATACAAAAGGAATATAATTTATTGTAAGTTAATTAGTGGAAATATAATTAAGAATGATTTTTAATTATATTAACTAAAAGCATGATAGTTAGGATTATGAATCCTATTGAAAATACTAATATTAAGTAAATAATTTGTTTTTCATTTTGAAGGATAAAGATACCAACTAGTAGAATTATAATTGCAACTGAATCGTATTTTTGTATTAATAATTTAATTTTAAAAGAAGATAATCCAGGATACTTAACTATATTACCTTCTTTTAAAGATTTTTTAGCACTTAATTTCCAAAGTAAATCCTCTAAAAAATTCAAACCAAAAAAGAATGTAATACTACTATAAAAAATTGTCATGCATAGTTTTCCATAAGAATAAGACTCTATAGTAGGATTATTTTTTCCCCAAGTCATTGCTAAAAAGAAAAATGATAGCATTTGAATAAGATACCCCGAATTAATTTTTAATAATGAATCTAATTTTAAAGAGTCATCAGTTTGTATATCAACTACATTTATATCTTCTGTGCAGAATATCTGATATTCTGAGTCTTCAACAATATGTTTCCATCCTGATGATTCACATATCTCAATATATTCATTAAATAATAATTCATAATTTTGTAGTGATGTATCAGGGCATGTATCTGATAACCTTGGAATATCCACCGCAAATCTCAGATTTTTAGGCTCACACCTTTTAAATTTAAAAATATTAAATATCCAAATTTCATCTAACATCCATCCTTTAGCCGCCATTTCAGATAGATATAATTCTAAAGCATGACAATCCCTAGCCTCAAAGGGTATTTCTTTTAATAATATATTTTTGCTAATTCTCATAATGTTCTCCCCTTTATAAGTAAATTAAAGTTAGTTTATTTTATCTATTGATACAACATTTTCCCTTATTACTTCTGCAATATAAATTAAGTTTGAAATATAAAATTATCTGCTTAAAAAGTCTTTGCCGTCATTTACCATAAGTAAAAGTCTGTTGTATTCTTCTTTTAAAATATTGATGCCGTCTTCTGCTATTATGTAACTTATTTTTCTGCCTTCAACAGAAGTTTCTTTTATTAGTCCAGCTTGTTGAAATTTTCTAAGTAGAGTATATAAGGTTCCAGGCCCTACACGAATTCTTCCATTTGAAATTGTTTCAACTTTTTTCATTATATCGACTCCACAACATTCTTCTGTTAAAGAAAGAAGAACATAATACATTGGCTCAGATAATGTTTGAAACTGCTTTCTAGCCATTTTTGCCTCCTTTTTCGATTATAATATCGAGTATCGATATTTATAGTTAAAGTGTAATATCGATACTCGATATTGTCAATAAAAACCAAAAATAAATATGATTACAGGTTTGTTACATAAATAATTTCAAGATATATTAATTAAAAAAATGAGCAGAAATAAAGTTTTTTATATCTACTCATTTTGAAATTTATTATTTAACAGTACTTACTATATTTCATTGTACTATGATTTAATTAAATTATAATACAATGAAGGTAGCAAAATTAACAAATTGAGATATTAATATAATAAAGTTTTAAGTGTTTGTAATAATATATTGTACGATAATATTAAAGATTTAAAACTTATATATTCGTTATTCCCATGGATTCCAGAAATATTATTTTTTATATCAAGAGGGAAGAAGCCGATAGTGGCAATTCCTCTTTGTCTAAAAAATCTATTATCACTATATCCTGGAGTTATAATTGGGAGCAATTTATATTTTTTATTTATATTATTTAATTTATTTTCTATAATATTAAATAGTTTTTTATTATAATCCAAAATCATATCCACTTCTTTATTTTCTAGAATAATATCTATATTTTCGTAAAAACATTCTTGGGCAATTTTTCTCTTATTTTGTAGATGTCTATAATTATAGAAATTTAATGTATTTTGATTATAGTAACCGAGTTCTATAGCTTTATTAAAGATCTCATTGATTTTATTTTCTGTATAATTTATGGACGTATTTTTTATTTGACTATTTTCATTTATATAAACTTCTTCGGTTTGAATAGTAAAATAAATATCTTCACCAAGAGGGATAGGATAACCTCCACCTTCACCAAAAACAAGTTTAATACTATTTGAAACAGTTTTATTATTTAAAAGCCATTTAGCACCAAATTTTCCATTGCCTTCTTCATCGCAAGAACATATAAAAATTAGCGTATTTTTTAATTCTTTGCCATTACAATTGTTTAGATAAAAATACTTCATAATATCCATCCAAATTGCTATTAATCCCTTACAGTCAAGTGTTCCCCTTCCAACTATACAGTTATTGACTAAAGTTGCTTTCTGTGGTTGAAAGAGCCAATTTTCTGCATTATAATTTGCAGTATCTATATGACTGTGAAGTATAATCGCATCGTCACTTTTTCCCTTTATAGTAGCTATAATGTTTCCTTTGCCTGAAACTGGTTCATAAACCTTATTTTCTATACCTATTTTATCGAATACTTCTTTTATATATAAAATGCCTTCAATTTCATTATTAGAATTTATTGTAGTATCTATATTAATTAGATTGCATAGATAATCTACTGTGGTTTGGTGTATCATTTTTATATTTATAGCCTAACATTCTAGAAGAATTTAATACTACAAAAATTGAAGAGGCATTGTGTATAATTGCAGCAGCGATAGGATTTAAAAATCCTAATCCAGATAGAAGTATTCCAATTATATTTACACAAACTGCAAATATCCAAATATTTTGTTTTATAATAGAGTAAGTTTTTTTGCTTAGAGCAATTGTTTCACATAAGAAGTCAATTCTATCAGACATAAGTGTGATATCTGATGCATCTGATGCTATATCTGTTCCCGCCATACCCATCGCAATTCCGACATTGGCTAATGTAAGGGCAGGGGCATCATTAATTCCGTCACCAATCATTGCGACAACTTTTCCTTCTGATTGAAGTTCTTTGATATAGTCCAATTTTTCTTGTGGAAGTAAATTAGATTTAAAATGTTTTATTCCAACTTCATCACAAATGGCTTGGGCAGTGTATTTATTATCACCAGTAAGCATTACAAAATCTTCTATGCCAAGTGTTTTTAATTCATCTAAAGTATCTTTAATATATGGCCTTACAGTATCAGCAACAGATATACAACCTAGTATATTACCATTTGAAACGACTAATAAAGCAGTTCGACCTAGCTTTTCTTCATGATCTAAAAAATTATAAATTTGTTTTTTAGAAAGAGATTTTATATTATTATTTTTAGAGTCAAAAATATCAAAATTTAAATCATCTAAAACTTTTCTATTTGAAACTTCATATGAATTATCATTTATTTTTACATTGACACCACGCCCAAATAACATATTAAATTCGCCATTTGGAATTTTGTCTAAATCTATTTTTTGTTTTTCAACTAAATATTTTATAATTGATTTTCCAATAGGGTGGCCAGAGTTTTTTTCTACAATTGCCAATGTATTAAAAAATTCATTTCTTTTTGATTCATCACATATTAAAACATCGATAACTTCAGGAGTTCCTTTAGTTATGGTTCCTGTTTTATCAAAGCAAATAGTTGTGACTTTTGCTAATTCCTCGATAACTACGCCACCTTTTATCAATACGCCTTTTTTTGCAGCATTTCCGACACTAGCGACTACGGCTGTTGGGGTTGCCAAAACTAATGCACAAGGGCAAGCTATTACCAAGATTGACATTACACGCATAATATCTTTAGTAAGCAGAGCAGTTATTACACATACTAAAAGTATAGTTGGAAGAAAAAATTCTGCAAATTTATCAGCAGTTTTTTGAACGTTTCCTTTGTTTTCTTGAGCATTTTTTACGGTTTTTATAATTTGACCAAGTATAGTTTCGTTTCCTATTTTCTCTGTAAGAATTTCGATTACACCATTTTCATTTAAAGTTCCTACAAATACTTTATCATTTTTAGTTTTATCAACTGGCATGGATTCACCAGTTATAGCAGCTTCATTTATTGTTGATTGACCATTTTGAATAATTCCATCAACAGGTATTTTTTCACCAGCTATAACTTGGATTATATCTCCAGGTCTGACTTCGCGGATTGAAACTTGTTCAAATTTATTTCCAATTTTTTTTCTGCATTTATGTGGGACTAATTGAATTAGAGAGCGGACTGCATTTTGTGTTTTTTTCATAGTTAAATTTTCTAAGAATTCGCCAAAAATCATCATAAATGAAACAATAGAACCAGATAGATATTCGCCAACATAAGTAGTGCCTATAAGTGCTAATACAACTAACATACCAGCAGTGATTTTTCTTTTTTTGATAGTTGCCAAAACTGTAGATTTAATTACTATAAATCCACCAATTGTAAGTGGGATAAGTTCAAACTTAAATGGTATTTTTATAAAAAAGTGAAAAATAATCGCTAGTATATTTAATACTAATAAAATAGAAGGAAGGATATATATCTTATTTTTATTTATAAAATCATTCATATTTTGCACCTCATTTTCTAAAATTTAAAATACTAATTTAAAACCTGAGAGAAAAATTCTCTCAGGCAGATATCGTGATGTTATTTATCAGATTTTTTCTTATTAAATAAACTAAATTTTTTCTTGTGGTGATGTTCGGAGTTGTCATGTTTATCTTCGTGGTCATGGTGTTCGTGATTATGATTGTGCTCGTGGTTGTGATTATGTCCATGATTATGGTCTTCACTTATTCCAAATAAATCGTCCATATCTTCTATATCATCAAATATTCCATGGTGACCTTCATGCATTTTTATTACCTCCTTTATATCCCCTATGGGGGGTTATTAATTATATTATAGGATTGCTGGAAATATATGTCAATTAATTATATAAATTTGGTTAAAAAATAATATATAAGTTATAATTTATACATGATGATTAAGATTAGGAGGGGTTTTGATGGGTACAAATAAAGAAGAATATAAACATGAACATTCTCATTCAAATCATAAACATTCGGATGAGGATTATAAAAAATTGATAAATAGGATGTCTAGAATAATCGGACATGCTAATTCTGTAAAAACTATGATAGAGGAGCATAGAGACTGTACAGAAATTTTAATACAGATATCGGCGGTAAAATCTGCATTAAATAACTTAGGCAAAAAAATATTGGAAGACCATATAAACAAATGTATTGTAGATGTAGTTGGGGAAGAACAATTAGAAGAAAAACAAAAATTATTAGAAGATTTAAATGATGCGATTGATAAATTTGTAAGATAAAAAATCATAATATGCCA
>OLQY01002239.1_pt1 | contig 12894 bp, 7 predicted proteins | sample 1672851 | NCBI WGS metagenome assembly OLQY01 (sample SAMEA3136730, study PRJEB25190) | human gut metagenome | reverse complement strand
CAAAGCATAGAGCGCCATGAACCAGACAGGATGGCGCGAACACCAGTTACGCATACATTTACACCCTTTCGATGATGTACTATTATACGCCGCACGCGGCGCACAAAACAAGCGACAATCCGCACAATTCGCAGCTGCGTTTTCGACAGGATATTGTGGAGATTTTGTCCCTGCCGCCTTCTGTATACTAATACGAATAGCCGCGCGGGAATAATGCGTTACAGATGTGAAAGAGTTGTAAACAAACAAATGGCGGAGCGGTAGGGGCCGGGCATGCCCGACCCTACAGGGCCGCAAAAAGGAGCCCGTCACTAAGGGACGAGTTCCTCGGCTTATACTGTATTTTACTCTCCCAGTACCGCGGGATGGCCGGTCGGGGTGTGCTCGCTCTGGAACTTCAGCGCGGCGGCGATGAAGCCCTTGAACAGGGGGTGCGCACGGTTCGGGCGGCTCTTGAACTCGGGGTGGAACTGCGCGCCCAGATGGAAATCGCGGCCCGGGATCTCCACAGCCTCCACAAGGCGTCCGTCCGGGCTGGTACCGGCGATGACCAGACCCTTCTCCTCGAACTCGGCGCGGAACTCGTTGTTGAACTCATAGCGGTGGCGGTGGCGCTCGTCGATCTCCGTCGTGCCGTAGCAGTCGGCCATCTTCGTGCCCGGCGTGATGACGCAGGGGTACTTGCCCAGACGCATCGTGCCGCCCTTCGTCTCAACGCCCTGCTGGTCCGGCATCAGGTCAATGACGTTGTGCTGGCCCTCGGGCGTAAATTCGCTGGAGTTGGCGTCGGCGTAGCCCAGCACGTTGCGGGCGTACTCCATGACCATGATCTGCATGCCCAGGCAGATGCCGAAATAGGGCACGTGGTTCTCACGCGCGTACTGCGCAGCCTGGATCATGCCCTCGATGCCGCGGTCACCAAAGCCGCCCGGCACAATGATGCCGTCCACGTCGCCCAGCTCGTCGGCGCAGCAGGCCTGGTCGACGAGATGCTCACTGTCGACCCACTTGATCTCGACCTTGCTCTCGTTCTCAAAGCCCGCGTGGTACAGGCTCTCCATGACGCTCAAATAAGCGTCGTGCAGCTTGACATACTTGCCGACCAGCGCAATCGTGCAGGTCTTGCTGCGGGTCGCAATGCGGCTGATGAGCGCCTTCCACTCGGTCAGATCGCTCGGCGGGGTCTGCAGGTGCAGCTGGCGGGCCACGACGTTCGTCAGACCGGCGGATTCCAGCATCAGCGGGCACTCGTACAGGCTCGGCATCGTCAGGTTTTCAATGACGCAGTCGGGGCGTACGTTGCAGAACATGCTGATCTTGCGCTTGATGTCGTTGCCTACAGGGCCGTCGGCGCGCAGGACGATGATGTTCGGCGCAATGCCCATGCCCTGCAGCTCCTTGCAGGAGTGCTGCGCGGGCTTGGACTTGTATTCGTCGGAGCCGGAGATGTAGGGCACCAGTACGACGTGGATATAGCAGCAGTTCTCGGGGCCCTGCTCCAGACCGACCTGACGGATGGCCTCCAGGAAGGGCTGGCTCTCAATGTCGCCGGTGGTGCCGCCGATCTCGGTGATGACGACGTCCGCCTCGGTGCTCTTGGCCAGATTATAGATGTAGCTCTTGATCTCGTTGGTGATGTGGGGGATGATCTGCACGGTCTGGCCCAGATAAGCGCCCTGACGCTCCTTGTTCAGGACGTTCCAGTAGACCTTGCCGGTGGTCAGGTTCGAGTATTTGTTCAGATTTTCGTCGATGAAGCGCTCATAATGGCCGAGGTCGAGGTCTGTCTCGGTGCCGTCGTCGGTCACGAACACCTCGCCGTGCTGCAGCGGGCTCATCGTGCCCGGGTCAACGTTGATGTAGGGGTCCAGCTTCTGGCTGGCCACCTTCAGTCCGCGGGTCTTGAGCAGACGTCCCAGGCTGGCCGCTGTGATGCCCTTGCCCAGGCCCGACACAACGCCGCCGGTCACAAAAATATACTTCGTTGCCATAATTCACCCTCCATGTCGGCGGATGCCAAACAACAGCGCCCGCCATATCCCAAAAAATTATCCTTTCCATTATACATCGAAAAAAACAGCTTTTGCAATATGGCGGGCATATTTTCTTTATTAAATTTGCAAAAAGTGGGTTTTACTTTGGATTCTTTAGCGAGCGTCCGCGTACTTCAGGATCTCGCCGATCAGCACCTTCATGTCCAGCGGCTTGCCCACGTGGCTGTTCATGCCCGCGTCCAGGCAGGCCTTCACGTCGTCGGCAAAGACATTGGCCGTCATGGCGATGATGGGCGTGCCCTCGCCGGGCCCCTTGCCCTCAAACGCCCGGATGCACCGGGTGGCCTCCAGTCCGTTCATCTCGGGCATCATGACGTCCATCAGAATCGCGTCATAGGTGTGCGGCGCAGCGTTCTGGATGGCTTCCAGCGCCAGTCTGCCGTTCTCAACGGCGGTGATGCTGGCACCCTGCTCCTCCAGCAGGGTCGTGGCGATCTCGCTGTTCAGCTCGTTATCCTCGGCCAGCAGCAGGTGCAGACCGGCCAGCGGCAGCACAGTTTCCGCTGCCGCGGGGGCAGCCGCGGCAGTCTCTGCCCCTGCGGCGGAGGCATCGCCCCAACTGCTGCCGGACGCGGCTGCCGATGCGGCATGCCGCACGACCACGGACGGCTCGGCCTTGGGCGGTGTGCCCAAGGGCAGCGACAGCCGCACAATGAAGGTCGAACCCTTGCCGGGCTCACTCTCGACATCAAGCGAGCCGTGCATCTGGTCAACGAGCTTCTTTGTGATGGCCATGCCCAGACCCGTGCCCTTGTAGTGGGTGCGGCTCGAGCGCTGCTCCTGCGTGAACGGCTCAAAAATATGCTGCAGGAATTCCTCGCTCATACCGATGCCGTTGTCCTTGATCTCCATCCGCAGGTGGACAAGACCTTCTTCAAACAGCGTTTCCTTGGCGCGGAAGTTGATCTCGCCGCCGTCGGGCGTGTACTTGACGGCGTTGGAAAGAATGTTGATAAGCACCTGCCGGATATGCAGCTCACTGCCGATCAGGTACGGGTGCCAGAACGGGCCGATCTGCTTTGTGAAGGTCATGTGCCGGTCCACGATCTGGCCCTCCACGATGGAGCAGCAGGAATCCAGCAGTGCCCGCAGATCAAACGATGTGTCCAGCATCTGCATATTGCCGGATTCGATTTTGGTCATGTCCAGCACGTCGTTGATGAGGGAGAGCAGGTGGGACGCCGCACCGCGCATCTTGGTCATGCAGTCCCGCACGCGGGCCTTGTTGTCAAAGTTGTCCTCGGCAATGTCCAGCATACCCATAATGCCGTTGATGGGCGTGCGGATGTCGTGGGACATGTTGGACAGGAACTCCGTCTTGGCGACGCTGGCCTCCTCGGCCTTGCGCAGGGCTTTTTCGGTCTCGGCGCGGAACCGTTGGGCGCGGATGACCAGTGCGATGCAGACCGCGGTAACCAGAACGCACAGGCAGGTCAGCACGATAATGGCCGGATACTGATAGGCCAGCCGCGTCAGAGAGAACGGCTGCTGCCCCAGGTTGATGTAGGCGTTGGTGATGGTGCTGATCTCGGCGCGGGTCAGGCTGTCGATGCTCTTGTTCAGCACAGTGCGCAGCAGCACATCGTAGTCCTGCCGGACGCCGATGCAGAAATTGCGCTGCTCGCCGCTCAGCATCGAGCGCAGCTCGTTGCGCGTGTCGTCAAAGACCGTTCGCTCGGCCTGGTAGGTGTAGGTATAGTAGCCATCGACAGTCCCGGCGCGCACGGCAGCCAGGCAGTCATCAAAGGAATCCAGGTATTCTACATGAGCCGTGTCGCCCAGGCCGGGCATTTCCAGCGCGGAGGGAGAAAAATCGTATGCGACAGCGACATTGTTCAGCGTGCCGTTGTGGCGGCGCAGCAGCACCCAGGAAAACTCCGCCGACAGATAGCTGTCGGTCAGCTTGTAGCCGTAGTTCTCCGCCTGGGACATGTCGTCGGTCAGGTCAATGACAAAATCCGCCTGCCCGTCCGCCAGCATGGCCTTGTACTCGCTGCGGTCCGCGGGCTTCAGGAATTTGTAGCGCAGCCGCGCCCGGCCTGCTGCCTTTTGGAAAATATCCACCATGATGCCGGTGGGCACGCCGTCCTGCGTCATGTAGGAGTAAGGGTAGCGGTCCGGGTTGACAAGCACCGTGAACACCGTGTCTGCGGCATTGCAGGCGATGACATAGTTTTCCTCGGCGTCGGTCAGGTAAATTTTGCTGCTGGTATGGCTGCCGGTGTAGTATTTGTTGAACAGTGTCGTGCGCCAGCTGGGGTCGTTGCGGTTGATTTTGCTGATGGCATCGTTGACCAGCTGCCGGGTGACGGTGTCATCCTTGCGCATGGCCATGTAAATGCTCTGCTCGTCGAAGGTGTCAATGATCCATTCGTTCTTCGTCTCGCGCAGCCGGTTGGAGACTGCAGCGGTGATCTCCCCGTTGCGCAATGCACTGGACAGCTCCTCGTCGGTGTCATAGTACACCGGGGTGTAGCGGAAACCGTGCTCCTCGGCGTAGGCTCGAAAGCTCTCATTGCGGCCACTGCCGCTGCGGCTCATGCCGACAGTTATGCCGTCGAAGGTGTCGTAGTCGCCGGCCACAATGCTGCGGTTGCCGGCTTTGACGGTCAGCATCGTCGCCACCGTGCCGATGGGCTCGGCGGAAAAGGCAAACTGCTCGTCGCGCTCCGCGGTCCTTCGCAGCACCGGGATCAGGTCGATCTGCCCGGCAGCCAGCTGCTGCATGGCCTGCTGGGTGTTGCCGTTCAGGCAGGAGTATGCAAAGGTTACGTTCTCATACTGGGCAATGTCCTGCAGCAGCTCATAGGCGTAGCCGCTGCGGCTGCCGTCTGCAGCGGTGGCCATGTAGCCGGTGTAGGGGTAGAAGCCGACGCGCAGGGTGCGCAGGGTGGTCCGGCCACCGTCCGCGGCATGCACGGGCATGGCAAAGCCAAGCAGAACGCTGACAGCCAGGCTGAACAACAGCAGCATGGCTGCCCAGCGTCTGCTTACGCCGGGATTCTCCTTCTTATTCATCGAAAACAGCTCCGGTCTTTTTAGCGCGGCAGCCGGGCAGGGATGCAGGGCCCGCGGCGCCGCACGTATATTTTGCAGGCATGGCCCGGGCAGCTTCGGTGTCGTCCGCCGCGGGCATCATCTCGGATGTTTTTACAGCTCCCGGATCGCGGCCAGCACTTCCTCATGCGCGGCCACCACCGGCGGCCAGAGGCTGGCATCCTCCAGCGGCTTCGGGCCGCGGACGGCGTCGCAGAGCGTGGCGGCGGTCTTATACAGGCGGTCCATGCCAAGGTTCTGGGCCACGCCCTTCAGCGTGTGGCTGGCGCGGAAGGCCAGCTCCCAGTCCTGGGCGGCCAGCGCGTCCTTCAGCTGGTTGAAGCTGGGGTCGCCGGGGTATTTCAGCACAAACTTTTTGATGAGTGCCTCGCTGGGCAGTCGGCTGATGGTTGCCTTGTAATCGCCGCCGATGCGGTCATAAAATTCCTGCAGTGTCATAGGGGACCTTCTTCTTTCTTACAATTTATCGGATTCCTGATTTGGCTTTGGTTTTTCTGCTTCTTCTGCGGAAAATGCTGCGGTGATACATTTGTTCCGGCACTCCTTGGCCTGATACAGCAGCTTGTCCGCCTGACGGATGCCGGGGTCAAGGGTGCAGGCACCGTACACACCGCCGATGCTGACCGTCAGATGCAGGTCGGGGTATTCGATCATGTGCAGCGCCTGCACCGTCGCGCGGATCTGCTCAAGCCGCTTTATAAAGACATGCTCCGGGATATGCGGGAAAATCAGCAAAAACTCGTCGCCGCCGTACCGCACCAGTGCATCGCTGCGGCTGCGCACGCAGGCCGTTACCGCACTCACCAGAATGCGCAGCGCGTCGTCGCCGGCATGATGGCCGTAGACGTCGTTGATCTGCTTGAACTGGTCAAGGTCCAGCATGGCTATGGCATCCACTTCCGTGAGCTTCCGCAGCTGCTTCTCAAAGAAGCGGCGGTTATAGGCGTTGGTCAGGACATCATGGTAGAGGTCATGATGGTAGTCAAAAAACTGCTCTGCAGGGTCGGCCTGCCCGGCAGCGCCGATATACGCGGGTACGCTGTCATCGCTCCACAGAGAGCACAGGCGCACGTGATGCCAGCGAAGCTCGCCGTCAATGGGCAGCAGCATCGAAAGCTCGGTGTAGGGGTGCTCTGCGCTGGTGGCGCGCAGAGCCTTCTGGATGCGCGCAATGTCCGCAAGGGCGAACCCGGTTTCCTCGACTTCATCGGGCAGGAGCAGATCCTTGGGCACGCCCATGTGCTCCGCCGCCCACGCCGAGAAGGAAAGATGACCGGTGGCACTGTCATAGTCAAACTGTATGCAGCGGACGCTCTGGTTAAAGAACCGACCCTTCTGCTGCATGCGGGACAGCGACTGCACTATATGATTCTGCCCGGGCAGTGCGTTCTCCCGCAGGAGGGCATCGGAAATATGCTGTGCGTCTGCCAGACGGTGCAGCTGGCTGCCGGTGCCCGAAGCAATGCTCAGCTCGGAATGCAGCTGCGCGCCGCACTCGGTCAGGCATTCCAGCAGCAGCGGGTTGAACTGCCCGCACTCCCCGTTCAGGATCATCTTTACCGCGGTGTCGTGGTCGAACGCTTTTTTGTAGCAGCGCTCGCTCGTCAATGCGTCGTAAACATCGGCCATAGACACGACCTGCGCGGCGATGGGGATCTGCTCGCCTTCAAGCCCGTCCGGGTAGCCGTGCCCGTCCCAGCGCTCATGATGCCAGCGGCATATAGCGTAGGCCGTCTTGACAAGGTCGGACTCCTGCTGGAACGGCAGCTTTTCCAGAATCTCCGAACCAATTGTGGTGTGGGTTTTCATGACCTCGAATTCTTCCTTCGTCAGCCTGCCGGGCTTGTTCAGGATGGATTCGGGAATGTTGATCTTGCCGATGTCATGCAGCGCCGAAGCGGTGCTGATGAGCGAAATATCCGCGGCGGTCAGGTGGTATTTGTCGGTTTTCTGCACAAGCGTGTGCAGCAGAATATCGGTGGCTGTCTGGATATGCAGCACGTGCATACCGCTCTCCCCGTTGCGGAACTCCACAATATGGCTCAGTATGTTGATCATCGTGGAGTTGCTTTTCTCTTTTTCATAGACCTGCTCGGCCACAAGGCGGACCAGCCGCTTCTGTTTGGCGTAAAGCATCAGGGTATTGATGACACGGCGGCGCACGACGGCCATGTCAAACGGGCGGCTGATATAGTCGGTAGCGCCCAGATCATAGGCACGCTCGACGTAGCTGGACGCATTCTCTGCCGAAATCATGATGACGGGGACTTCGTCGATCCAGTGGTATTTGTTCATCATGGCCAGCACTTCAAAGCCGTCCATCTCGGGCATCATAATATCGAGCAAAAGCAGGTCGATGTCCGTCGCGGACTGCAAAATGGCCACAGCCTGTCTGCCGTTTTCCGCCTCCAGAATCTCATAACCGTCACCCAGCATCTCCGTCAGGATGGCGCGGTTCATCGCGGAGTCGTCCGCAATCAGGATTTTCTCTTTATCACTCATGACCTCACCTATAATTCCAAGCGGAGCAAACGCGCGGTAAAAATGTACATTCTCCAATGCTTTATCATTATAGTATAATAGGAACCGTAAAAGCAACCAATTTGTGCAAAACAATCGAAAAATGTTCCAAAAGCGCAAAAAAGATGAAAAAATATGCCAAAAAGAAAAAGCCTCCCTTGTCAAAGGGAGGCTTCAGCGTGTCGAAAAACCTCCCTCTGCGAGGGAGGTGCCCCGAAGGGGCGGAGGGAGAGAACCTTGCCATAGCCCGAAATATTTCGGGCAGCCGTACAGTTCTCTCCCCCACCGCCTGCGGGCGGAGCCCCCTCGCAGAGGGGGCCAAGGGGTGAGCACACCTTTTTCGACAGTCTGTCATCCCTCCCCGCGATGCAGCGATAGCGGGTGGTTTGTAGGGAGCGGTCTTGACCGCTCCGTGCCCGCCGGTGGCACCGGAAAACACCCCGGGGAGGGGTAAATCGCTCCCCCGCGTAGAACGTAGGGGCCGGGCATGCCCGGCCCGCAGCTTTGCGGCAGGCACACCGTTCAAGGGCAGCCGCGCAAGGCCGCGGGCCGCAATATAAAAAGGCGGGTGCTCCACCTGCGTGAAGCATCCGCCTGACCCCAAAATTATTTTCTCTTTCTCTCCGTAACCACGGCCCCGACCATGCTCACCGCTGCGGCGGCCAGTGCGGGGTAGAGCACCAAACAAAACGCCTGATACCACGTCGGCACAAAATACTGCCATACGGCGGGCAGGGTGTCGGCGGCGTTCAGCGTGATGTCGCTCATTGTCAGCGTCACGGCCTTGTTTTCCTCGGGGCTGCAGGGGTCCAGCCGCAGCGCGGCCAGACTCGTGCGCGGCAGCGTGTAGACGTACTGCCCGCTTCCCAGACTCTGCGGGAACACCCGGCGGTCCGCGGAGTAGTCCTCGCCGACCTTTGTCGTGTAGTACAGGCACATTTCACGCGCCTCACCGTCAAATTCGGCGGTGTAAGAAATCGTGCGCACCACGCGGCTGCCCACGTCCTCCAAAATCATCTGGGGGTCGCCGTCCTGTGTCGTCAGCGTGCCGTCCGCGCCCTGCACAAGGCCCACCAGCTGCCAGTCGGTCACGGCCATCGTCTCCTCGGCCAGACGGCCCTGTGCCCGGGCGGCGGCGTCACTGCCAAAATGCACCGCGCCCAGCACCAGCCAGACGGCCAGCGCCAGCAGATACGCCGTCAGCGGCAGCGCGCCGCGGCGGGAAAACCAGTTTTTCAAAGCCTTCACTGCGCGCTCACCTCCATCGGCATCGGAGCAAAGCCCGCATCGGTCACGCGGTACAAAAGCGTCTCGCCGCTCTGCGCCGCCGCCAGCTTGTCAGTAAACAAATCGGCGTAGCTCTGCACAAAAATATCGTCCAGCGTCTGGATGTACAGCACCGTGCAGCCGTTGCCGCGCACGATGCTGTCCAGCTCCTGCGCCGTAAAGCCGTGGTAATAGGTGTTTTTCACACCCTCGGCGGGCTGCAATTCGGGCAGACCCAGCTCGCCGCCGCCGCCGATCATCTTCGTCTCGCCGGTGTCGGGGTCCGTGGTCACCGTGCCGGAGTAGTCCACCAGAATCGGGTAAAAGTCAAACACGGCGCTGAACCAGCCCTCGCCGTTGTCGCCCTGACCGACATAAAAGACGCGGTCATCGGGGGCGAGGTAGCTGCACACCAGCTCGGCCTCGGCGCGCTCGGCGCGGCGGTCGGTGAACTCGCTGTCGGCAAAGCCCAGCACGCTCAGCTGCGGCAGAATCAGCTGGCTCTGGCGGAACAGCATCCCGCAGGCCAGCACCAGCACAAACAGCTCAAACGCAGGGCGCGTCTGGCGGCGGGTCGCAGCAAAAACCGCTGTCGGGCCGTCGGCCCCGCCCTTGACTGTGATCTGCGGCAGCAGCGCTACCGACAGACACCCCAGCGCCAGAATGAACCAGCCGATGTAGTAGCTGTAAATGTAACGGTTGTAATCGGTCAGCTGCTCGGCCTGAAAGGTCTTGAAGATAAAGCCGTAGCTCAGCGCCAGCATGAGATTGTAGCCCAAAAAGCAGACGCCGGACAGCACGCCGATGACGGCGATGCGTGCCTTGAGCCGCCGCGACGCTGCCGCCAGGATCGCTACGGCAAACACGATGGCAATCAGCGCGACCACATTGCGGCCCTGCCCGATCATGCTCAGCTTGCCGTCACTCGTCCAGAACTGGTGGCCCATGTCGGCCATCGCAGTGCGGAACTGTGCCTCACGCTCGGCGTAGAAGCCCTCCACCGGCTGCCCCAGCAGAATTTTAATGCCGTTGACCACGACGGCGGACAGCGGGGCACTCGTCTCGCCGACGCCGGAATCACTGGCGCTGCGGCTGACGAGCCAGCCGACATAGCGCACATTCCACAGATAGTAAATTGCCATCGGCGCGGCAAAGCAGGCTACGCTGAACCCGGTGCGGGGGAGCAGACCGGCCTTGAAATCGCCGTCGTCGGCAAACAGCCACTCGTCCACAGCCACCAGCCCCGCCGCCACCAGCGCCAATACAAACGTATTGGCCTTGATGTTGGCAGACAGCGCCAGAATCGGCAGCACGGCCCACTTGGGGGCTGAATTTTGGCGCAGCGCCAGCCACGCGGCCACCGCGCCGCCGAACACCAGCCCCGCAGGCACGTCGCCGTAGCTGGTCATGTAGGTGGTCGTCAGGTAGATCGTGTGGTTGTAGTTCGTGAAGAAGAACGGCACGCACCACAGCACGGCGGCCATCGGCACGGCCACGCGCCATTTTTCCCGCGGGACAGCCCCCACAACGGCGGCAAACACGGAAAAATACAAAATGTCATAACCGACGTAAATTTTCCAATCTGCATAATCGCCGAAAAACTGGAAGAAATACGCCAGCAGCGGCAGGCCGGGGTTCTGGGTCGCGGCCCAGGGCGTGCCCAGCTCGGCGGTGGCGTACAGGCTGTCGTTGACCTTCGTGATCTTGACCGCCGTTGCCCACAGGCTCAGCTCGTCAAAGTCCGTCGCCATAGGCTGCCGCACGAAAAAGTAGACCGTGAATGCCAGCGCCATGCCCCAGAAAAGCACGCTGCCCGGGGTGAAAAGGCGCTGCGCCGCGCCGGTGCTGCCCCTGCAGGACGCCGCGACCCATACGCCGCCCGCCAGACAGAGAAGATACAGCAGCCACGCGGCGGGGTAGAGAACGCCCGCCATTGCGGCCAGTGTCAGCACCGCGACGATGGCGGACAATGCCGTCAGTGGTGCGACGGATGCCGGGACGCGGCATTTCAGCGTCAGCACCGCGCAGCCGCAGAACAGCGCCGCCACCGCCGCCAGTACGCAGAGTAGTTCCATAGGGTCAGCTCCTTGCTGTGATAAATTGCGTGTAGGGGCGTCGGGGACGCCGCCCCCTACAAATGTGCAGGAATGTAGGGGCCGCACATGTGCGGCCCGCAGCTTTCCCGCAAAAGCGATTTTGCCTTTTGGCTGCGGGCCGGGCATGCCCGGCCCCTACTGCATTTAAAATTTCTTCGGTTCCTTCTTTATAAAGAAGGAACAAACCGCGCTCGCCATCGCCGCCGCCACTGCCGGCACAAACGCCAGCACCAGCCACCAGCCTGCCGTCGGGACAAAGCGGGTGTACCATGGGCGCAGGGGGTTCAGATCAATGCCGGTAAACAGCGTCGGCACGCCGCCCACGCTGTCCGGGTCAATGCGCAGCCCCGTGACCCACTGCCCGCCCAAATCAAACGTGTAGACGCCGGGGGCCTTGACCTTGGCGTAGACCTTCTGCGCCTCGGTGTAGTCGGTCTGGCCGGGCTTCAAATAGTACAGCGCCACGCCGCCCGGGGGCAGTCGGTGCGCCGCGTCCAGCACGGCGGTCTCGATATACCCCTGGCCCTGCCAGTAAATATGCGGGTCGCTGTCGGTGGAAAGATACCACGCCGAGTCGTCGTCCGGCGGCGTCCACCATTCGTTGGATGAATAGGGCGCAAAGCTCTCGGTCACCAGCTCGGCGGCGTCCACGTGCGTCTGGGGCATTTTGCCCTGCAGCTTGTAGTTCAGCATGACGCCGCAGCCGACGAGACACCGCACCACCCAGAGCACCGCCGCCAGCAGATACGCCAGCAAAAGCAGCTGCCGCGCCTTCAAAAGCGGTTTACGCATTTACTCCACCCCGCTTTCTGCCACAGCTGTCAGCGTGAACGGCACTGCCGCGTCCGCGCCCTCAAAATGATAGAGCGTTGCGGGCATGTCGTTGGTCAGCCCGCCCTCGAACAGGGGGCTGAACTCCCGCTGCAGATAGTCGTCCGCGCGGTCGATCAGGATATAATCGCAGTCCTTCTCGGCCATGTAGGCGACCAGCGTGTCCGGCACGCAGACGGCCTTGTAGTCGTAGAGCGTCCAGTTTTCGCTCTCGACCAGATTCATAAAATCGCTGTCCCAGCGGTCCTGCGTCTCGCCCAGACGGCCATAGAAGCCGCCAAAGCCGTTCACGACCTGCGCGGTCAGCTCGTACCGATAATAATACCATCGCGTGGCGTCGTCGCCCTGGCTGATGACCAGCACGCGGTCCGGCCAGCCCAGCACGGTGTTCATCGTGTCGGCGCGGTTCTGCACGTCGGCGCGCAGCGTGTACAGGCTGTCGGCACCGGACCAAAAGCCCGCCGCGGGCACACCGCGCCAGCAGAATACGGCAAAAATCACCGCCGCCGCGCCGCCCGTCGCCAGCTGCGCCAGCCGCTCCCGCGCGCCGCGCGCCAGCAGGCAGAGCATCGCCAGCATCCACGCCTGATAGTAGGGGGCCAGATAGCGGTCATAGTCCTTGAGAGCCAGTCCCTCCAGGTCGGAGAAGTTGTAGTTGTACAGAATCAGATGGAACAGATACAGCGCCGCAAAGCAGAACGCAAACCCCAGATGCGCGGCCAGCACGCGGCGGCGCGGTGCGCCCCTGTCAGCGGCCAGCCATGCCGCGGCGGCGACCATCGTAATGGCAGCCACAGCCATGATGCCGCCGCCCAAAAGGCAGATGCGCCGCGTAAAGAACGCGCTGCCCATGGCGGCCATGATCTGCGCGAACTTTTCGGTGCGGCCCATGCCCAGCAGCTGCTTTACGCCGCCGACCAATACCGCGCCGTAGCTCAGGCCCTCACTGCCGACGCTCGCGGCGGTGTCCGCCGTGGGGGTGACAGCCGCCGTGTAGCGGCCCCAGCTTGAAAACGCCGCCAGCACGATAACAGCCAGTGCGCCCGCCCGGAGCAGAGCCTTCGGGAACG
>OLQY01002236.1_pt1 | contig 12915 bp, 10 predicted proteins | sample 1672851 | NCBI WGS metagenome assembly OLQY01 (sample SAMEA3136730, study PRJEB25190) | human gut metagenome | reverse complement strand
TACATATTTTCTGGGCATAGCAAAACCTCCTCGTGTAGTTCTATTATCCTACACGAGGAGGCCTTTTGTCTATTGTCTACTTTTTACGGACCTGTTCAAACCGCACTGAAATCGATTCCAGTGCGGTCTTTTCTAATTAAATTTACAAAAGAACGGTTGAACGCTGACGAAAAATAGATTATACTAGTCTACAGCTGTGGGGAAGCGGTCTTCCCCTGCAAGAAAGGCTGCGCCCGGCGCGGCCCGCGAAAGGAATGAACAGAATGAAGGGACGTATGCGGCCCTATCTGCCGGAGCTGACCATCCGGGATTACAACACCTATCAGTGGTATCAGCGCGGCGTCCGCCGCCAGCTCTACACTACCTATGGGCTGTATTCCTGCTATGGTCTGCGCTACAACGGCGTCCTGTTCGCAGTGCTGGCCGACAGTCTGGCAGGACGTCCGGCCACCTGTAAGCAGATGCGGGAGCCGGGTACGCTGGTCTGGCGGCAGATGATGTGTCAGACCAAGGGCATCCGGCTGGCTGCACAGGTGGAAGTCCTGCTGAGCTGGCACCGCATCCAGGATGCCCAGTGGGCCGATCTGCCCTTCTATAAAAAGGTACGGCGGGTGGTGGACACCGTCCTGCTGCGGCAAGCCTACCGGAAGGCCGCCGCCGAGAACCCGGCACTGGAGCGCATCTTCGTACAGGAGCGGGACCAGGCCAATGTCCAGATGACCCTGAACGCCAAGAACTATCTGCTGGCCGCAGAGCCGAAGGGCAACCTCTACGGTGCGCTCTACTCGGTGCTGGCCACCGACGACCCCAATCAGCGCAAAAGTATGCACTACATCGGCAGCTGCATCGGCCGGGCCGCTTATCTGCTGGACAAAGCGGAGAGCTTTTCCCGGGACAAAGATAAGGGCCGCTACAACGTCTTCCTCCTCAACGGCATCAACGACAGGAACGCCGCCCGGGAAAACGCCCGGCGGCAGGCCCTCGCTGCGGTCAACGACCTCGTCCGCGCCTACGGGATGCTGGACGTCAAGCTGAACCGCACCCTGCTGGACAACATCATGATCTTGGGCCTCCGCCACGCCATCGAGCCGCTGGACGCTGAGAGCCAGCCGGTACACTGGGAGCTGCCATGAAGGGACGCAGAAGTAAAAGCTGGGCCATGGCCTACTGCGGCATGGCCGCAGCGCTCAGCGTGGCCCTGATGCTGCTGGGGGCTGTGTTTCCCATTGCGATGTTCATCGCTCCGGCGGTGGCCGGCTTCCTCATCGCCACAGTCTGCGTGGAGTGCGGGAAGACCATGGCTCTGACGGCCTATGGCGCGGTGAGCCTGCTGAGTCTGCTCTTCGTGCCGGACAAGGAAGTGGCCCTCACCTTTGTGTTCCTGCTGGGGTACTATCCGTTGGCAAAGCCTTATTTCGAGCGGATACGCCCGGCCCTGCTGCGGGCTGTCTGCAAGCTGCTGCTCTGCAACGGCGGGATCCTGGCGATGTACGGGCTGGTGCTGCTGCTGGTCCCGGCGGGCAGCATCGCCGAAGAGCTGCGCACTACGGCGCTGGCCGTCTCGCTGGTGACGCTGGCCATGGGCAATGCAGCCTTCCTGCTCTATGACCGGGCGCTCCACAATATGCTGATGCTCTACAAAGTGGTCTGGCAGCCGAGGCTCCACAAAATGCTGGGCGTCCATTGACGGATGTGGGACTTTGTGATACAATACCGCTGACCTTTTCCGTCGGCTTCTGACAGCTCCGAAAGGAGCTGTTTTTGGTTTCAGGAAAGCAGCGGAACGAGCAGAAAGAGGGGATAGACCACTTCAGTTGACGAAAAAGCGCCGGGCCACGCGGGTGACAGCCGTGAGGGTGACGAGGAGAGGGATCATCGAAAGTTTCGGCGGGTGTTCCTCCGGTTGAAACGGGAGCAATAGCTTCCGGGGCTTATACCAGCCGCAGAGAAGGGCAAAAAACGGCAGCAATACCGCAACAGAACCCTTTCAAAGAAAGCCATACAAGAACATAGACTGATTATAAGAGGCTGACAGCTGCCGTGTGCGTTCGCGCCGGGCTGTCGGCATGGAGGTGTTTTGTATGTGTGGCATCGTAGGTTATTCGGGTAAGCGCAGCGCCCAGGAAGTGCTGCTGAACGGTCTGGAAAAGCTGGAATACCGCGGCTATGACTCCGCCGGCGTCGCGCTGGCGCTGGAAGGCGGCATCCACGTCGTCAAGAGCAAGGGCCGGCTGGAAGTGCTCCGCCGCAAGCTGGAGGCAGAAAACCTGCCCGAGAGCTTCTGCGGCATCGGACACACCCGCTGGGCCACCCACGGCGAGCCCAGCGACGTCAACAGCCATCCCCACTCCACCCCCCGCGTGAGCATCGTCCACAACGGCATCATCGAGAACTACGGCCCTTTGAAGGCCGACCTGCTGGCCAAGGGCGTCACCTTTGAGAGCGAGACGGACACCGAGGTGCTGGTCAAGCTCATCGACTACTTCTGCTGCGCCCAGCCCAAGCAGAGCCCTCTGGCAGCCCTGCGGGAGGCGCTGGCGATGGTGCGGGGCAGCTATGCGCTGGGCGTGCTGTTCCGGGAAGAGCCGGACACCATCTACGCCGTCAAGAAGGAGAGCCCCCTCATCGTGGGCTGGGGCGAGGGCGAGAACTTCGTGGCCTCCGATATTCCGGCGCTGCTCAAGTACACCCGCCGCTACAGCGTCCTCGAGGAGGGCGACATGGCGGTGGTCAAGGCCGACGGCATCCGGTTCTACGACGCCTTCGGCAAGCCGGTGGAGCGGGAAGTGCTGACCGCCGACTGGGACGAAGAAGCCGCTGAGAAGGGCGGCTACCCCCACTTCATGCTGAAAGAGATCCATGAGCAGCCTGCCGCCGTCACGGCCACCGTCAGCCCCCGCGTGGAGGACGGTATGCCCGACCTCCGCATCCCGGAGCTGAGCGACGAGAAGCTGCGCAGCATCAGGAACATCCACCTCGTGGCCTGCGGCACGGCCATGCACGCCGGTATGGTGGGCAAGACTGCCATCGAGCGGCTGGCCCGGGTCCCTGCCGAGGTGGACATCGCCAGCGAGTTCCGCTATCGTGACCCCATCCTCGACCCCGACGACCTCGTCATCATCATCAGCCAGTCGGGCGAGACCAGCGACACGCTGGCCGCCCTCCGCCTCGCCAAGAGCCGGGGCGTGCCGGTGCTGGCTGTCGTCAACGTGGTGGGCAGCTCCATCGCCCGCGCAGCGGACTACGTCCTCTACACCTACGCCGGCCCGGAGATCGCCGTAGCGTCCACCAAAGCCTATATGGTGCAGCTCTGCACCCTCTACCTCTTCGCGTTCCGTCTGGCCTACGCCAGAGGCCGTCTGAGTGAGGCAGAGACCCGCCGCCTGACCGCCGAGCTGCTCCGCGCCGGTGAGGTCATCCAGCCCCGTCTGGCCGACTGTGAGCAGATAAAGTACCTCGCCAGCCGCTTCGTCAACACCCAGAGCTGCTTCTTCATCGGGCGCGGCTTCGACTACGCCCTCTCGCTGGAAGGCAGCCTCAAGCTCAAAGAGATCAGCTACGTCCACTCGGACGCCTACGCTGCCGGTGAGCTCAAGCACGGCACCATCAGCCTCATCACCGACGGTGTGCCGGTCATCGCGCTGGCCACCCAGAAGCAGGTGTACGAGAAGACCATCTCCAACGCCAAGGAGACCAAGAGCCGCGGTGCACGGGTCATCCTCTTCACGACGAAGGACGTTGTCGTCCCGGAGGGCGTGGCGGACTATGTGGTGCGTCTGGACGACTACGACGAGCTGCTGATGCCCCTGCAGCTCATCGTGCCGCTGCAGCTGTTCGCCTACTATATGGCCGTCCTGCGCGGCTGTGACGTCGATAAGCCCCGCAATCTGGCCAAGAGCGTGACGGTGGAGTAAATAGCCCTCTCAGTCGCTGACGCGACAGCTCCCCCAGAGGGGGAGCCCTTGGCAAGCCGGGTCACTTTCGCCTGGTCTGCTGGAAGTTTTCAATAACCACAAAAAATAGTGCCCTGCTACAGAGGGCAGCAGCTTCGGGACAATATCCCTTGTCAAGCTGTTGTTTGCCTCTGTAGCAGGGCACTACTGTTTATAATAAAATTAAAACTTTCCTCGTCCAGTGCAAACCAGACCGATACGCCAGAGGCTCCCCCTTTGGGGGAGCTGTCACGCCTGCGGCGTGACTGAGAGGGCTATTACCAGAACCAATAGCGTTTCTTGATGACGATGTAGGCGATGATGATGCCCACGATGACCACAAGGCCCGCGATGAAGAAGGTCATGTCCACATGGGCGAAGCGGAGATTCTGGGTGGTCAGCAGGTATTCGCCCGCCGTGTCCGCCTCGAGGACATGGTCCTTGTAGCTGTTGAGGAACTGCCACTTGCCCTTGAGGGCATTGTGCAGGTAGACGCGGGTGTAGACGGCGTTGTCGCCGGTCATCTCGACCTGAACGACGCCCGGCAGAGCCTCGCCGCCGTTGAGGGTGAAGGTGACACCATACTCAGAGGGGGCAAAGCTCAGGGCTGTGCTCACCTGTGCGGAGGTGTTCTTTACATCGCGGCCCGCGATGCGGATGGTGTAGTTATCGGCCTCGACCACGAGGGTCTTGCCGTTCAGACGGAGGGCATTCAGCATCTCGCCGGTGATGGTGGGGAGCTCCCGCTGTGCGAAGGTCACTTCGTCGGTGCCGTCGGCCTCGATGGCCTCCACGACGGGGTCGGTGACGACCTCACCGTTGCTGTCGTCGGTGCTGCCGCTGCCATTGCCGGAGCTGGAAGCGTTCCGGTTGACGATGACCGTCACCGAAGCGGACGCCGTGCCGTTGGAGACGACGATGGAGGTCGCGCCCGTACCCACGGCAGTGATGACGCCCTTGGCGCTCACAGTGGCCACCTTGGTGTCATTGGACTTGAAGGTGAGGGACTGGGAGGCAGAAGAGGGGGTCACTTTGCCGGTGATGGTGCGGCTGGCGCCCGGCTTGAGGACGACATAGCTCGTGTTCAGGTCGATGGACTGGCGGTCTACGCCGCTGTTGACGACCTTGACAGTGGCCGAAGCGCTCACATCGCCGCAGGTGGCGGTGATGGTGGCGGTGCCGGGGGCGACACCGGTGACTTTGCCGAAGTTGTTGACAGTAGCCACAGCGGGATCGGAGGAGCTGAGGCTCACGTTGGCATAATTCGACGCGCTGGAAGGCAGCACGCTCAGCGACAGGGAAGTGGTCTCGCCGACAGCGATGGTGCCGGAGGCCAGCGTGATGTCCATCTCCTTGACGATCATGGATTCGTCCAGCTCGGTGGTGATGGTGTAGACGCAGCTCACGCCGTCTGCGCTGGCGATGACCTGCGCCGTGCCGACGCCCACCGCCTGCGCCACGCCCTCAGACGTCACGTTCACGATGGTGCTGTCGTTGGAGATAAAAGTTACCGTGGCTTTGCGTGCGGCCTTGGCGGGCAGAATGACCGGCGAGAGCTGCTGCTGCGTCCCCACCGTCATGGTGGAGGCGTAAGTGCCGGTCTCGACGCTCTCCACAGCCGCAGGGGACCAGGGCAGAGAGAGGGCAGCGGCCGCGTTCAGGGGACCGGCTGCAGAGGCCGGAAGCGCAGCGCCGGCGGCCAGCAGGCCCAGCAGAGCGGCGCTCACGGCCAGCATTTTCAGGTTCAGTTTCATTCTTTCGTACCTCTTTGGGCGTTGATGTGAGTGCTTAGCGGAACAGAACGCCCAGAGCTTCCATCGCGTATTCGAAATAGGTCAGCTTGTCGTACTCCACGCGGGCGGTGACGCTCATACCGTTGGACAGATCCACCTTGTCGCCGCTGTTGCTGATGACGTAGGTGCTGTCCGGGGTGATGGTCATCTTGTAGTAGGAGCCGGAGGAGCTGGCGGTCACATCGCTGTCGATGGAGGTCACGGTGCCGGTCAGGGTGCCGTAGGAATACTCCGACAGGCCGGTGATGGCGATCTTGCAGGGGTCGCCCACATGGAGCAGCGGCCGGTCGCTGAGGGTGACGTAAGCCACCACCTCGAGGTCGCTGTTCTCGCTGGCGACGGTGGCCAGCGGGGTGCCGGCGCTGAGCACCATGCCCACCTTATAGGGCGTATCCATGTGGATGACGCCGGAGGTGGGGGCATAGATGTAATAGTCGTTGGCGCCGGTGCTCAGGGCGTCCAGCTGGCTCTGCAGATTGTCGATGTTGCTCTGCACACTGGTCAGGCTGGCGGAGATGGACTGCAAAGTGGAGTAATACAGGGCCTCCACCTCGCTCTGGTTCTGCTCCATCAGGGCCTTGATCTGCTCGTCGGAGTAGCCCGCGGCCTGATAGGGCGAGGCGTCGAAGGCCTTCTGGGCCACCTGACTCTTGTAGGTCTCGTACTGGTAGTAGTAGGGCTGGTCGTCGATGTCCGTCTCGCTGAAATAGTTCTTGTCATCCTGAATGGACTTGACCAGCTTTTCGTACTGGCTCTTCTGCTTTTTGTAGATGTCCAGCTGGCTCTGGATGCTGTCCTGCTGCATGTCGAGGTCGGTGCTCTTGATGTGAGCGATGAGGTCGCCCTCGTTGACGTAGGAACCCTCGGCGATGTTCAGCTCGGTGATGGAGCCGGAGTAGCTGGACATGATGTAGGTCTTGTTGGCGGCCTGCACCGAGCCGCTGGACTGGCTGACGTAGGTGCGGTAGTTTTTGGTGCTCCACACCACGAGGAAGAGGATGAGGGCAGCCGTCAGGAGAATGAGCGCGTAGCCGAAAGGCGGCAGCTTTTTCTCCATCATGATGCGGCGGTCCTGCAGCTCGTTGATGTCGCGGATGGTCGTCGTCATATTACTTCGTCTCCATAAAGGTATCCACAACGCCCTCGTCATCATCCTGATTGACGAAGATGGTGTAGACAGTGCCGGTCAGCTCGAGCTCGTGCTCAAACGCCATGATGTTCAGCTTCTGGGAGGCGAGGCCGCTCTGGCTCATGGGGCCGACGTAGTGGGCATACAGGCAGTTGCGCACGCGGAGCACAGCGTCCATGGAGTAGCCGGCCTCCATGCGGGGGATGAGCTGGGTGGCCTGCTGCATCATATAGACTTCGGGCTGGGGGTTGGGGCCGGCGGGCAGCTTGATGCACTGCACGAGGGGGCCGAGGGGCTGTGCGCCGTTGCTCTTGATAAAGTTGTGCATCTGGGTCAGCACGATCTGCATATTGTTGAACTCTTCGGGCTGGATGCGGCGGCTGACCACATTGGTCAGCTTGAGGGTCTTGTTTTCTGCGGTCTGGATCTCTCTCATGATTTTATACCACCTGTTCTTGGTTTCATTGCTTGTAATAGGCAATAGCCCTCTCAGTCACAGCTGCGCTGTGCCAGCTCCCCCAGAGGGGGAGCCATTGGCAGGCCGGGCAACTCCTGCGTATTCGCCTGCGGCTCTTTTGATTCTTCGCCCTGCTGTCTCGGACAGCGGATGCTGGACGATCGCTCGGAACGGCATTGAAGGATGGTATCGATGTAGGCGCATACCTGCCCAAAATCAGAGTCGATTTTGGCGTTGGGAATGCGCAGAATCTCTAAGCCATAGGACTTCAGGCGTTCGTCACGGTTTGTATCGTGCTGGATGTTTTGCTCGTGTTTGTGGATAGGGCCATCCAATTCGATGACCAGCCCAGCCTTGGCACAGTAAAAATCCACAATATAAGATTCAATGATTCTCTGCTTATAAATTTTAACTGGATAATCCTTCAAAAAGGCATACCAAAGCTTACGCTCCTGCGGCGTCATCTCACGGCGGAGCTTGCGCGCAGGCTCAAGCATCTTATAGTTTTTCGGAAGCCTGTCTTTTTGCTTCATATGCTGCTACCCTCTGTAGCAAGGCACTACATTTTATGCCCGATTGGGCTTTCAGCGGTCAGCTCAGAGTTTCCCGGCTCGCCAGTGCCTCTCCCTATGGGAGAGGTGTCACCGAAGGTGACGGAGAGGGTAGCTGGTGCTGGCCTAGGCAGCAAGGCCCGGCATTTTACGGTATAAGATACTTTGCTCGGCTAGAATCAACTTGACCGGCTTGCCAAAGGCTCCCCCTCTGGGGGAGCTGGCACCGAAGGTGACTGAGAGGGCTATTACCTATTACTATATCAAAGTAATAAGTCCAAATTGTAAACTTCGAAATGATTTTATAAAAAAATAAGGTATGCCCGGAGGCATCTGCCTCCGGGCATACCATTACGAGGCATTATCATCCGGCGGCCCGAGAGCCGCCGGACGAAACACACTTCAGATTCTAGGGGTTACAGATTAGTTGATGGCGAAGCCAGAAACCTTGTCGTTGAAGCCGACCTTGGCATCGGTGGTGCCCAGGGTGTAGCCGACAGCAGCCATGCCCAGAACCTGCATGACCTTGTTGCCGAAGGTCATGTCGTCGGTACGAGTGTCGAGAGAACCGTCAGTCTTCTTGCTCCACAGGCCGAACATGTGCTGGTTGAGAGAGCCATCCTCGCCGAAGATCTTGTCGCCGTCCTTGCCCCAGTTGCCGCCGAACATAACACCCAGAGTGTTATCAACGGTCTTCTGGAAGAAGGAGTTGCTGATCAGGGTGATCAGGTTGGTGTTGAACTTCTTGACGTTAGCAGCGTTCCAGATAGGAGCGGTGGTGTCAGCCAGGATGGTGAACAGGTCAGCGCCGCCGTAGACGACCTCAGAGTTAACAGCAGTAAAGTTTGCAGGCATCATCATAATGAATTACTCCCTTCAAATGATTGAAAAACAAATTTAGTCGGCCCAAATCCCAGATGCGCATCCGGAAAAAAAGCCATTTATGTAACCGCGTGCGCACGCGGCTGCAACGAATTAGTAGGTGATGGACTCGCCATCGTCCTCGTCCTCCACCACCTTGGCGGCGGAAACGGGGGCTGCGGGCTTCTCCCCGCGCTTCTTATCGCGGAAGATGCCCTGCTGCAGGCTCCAGAGCTCGTAATACTTGCCCTGCTTTTCCAGCAGCTCTTCGTGGGTGCCGCGCTCTACGATCTCGCCGTGGTCCATGACCAGGATGAGGTCACAATCACGGATGGTGGAGAGGCGGTGGGCGACGATCAGCATCGAGCGGTCTGCAAGCTGGTTGTAGATCATATCAAAGATGGTATTCTCTGTGCCAAAGTCCAGACTGCTGGTGGATTCGTCCAGGATATAGAGGTTCGCATCCTTCAGGAAGGCCCGGGCCAGTGCAAGGCGCTGCTTCTCACCGCCCGAGAGGCCGTTGCCGGCTTCCTCCAGATAGGTGTTGTACTGCAGCGGCAGCTTGCGGATGAACTCGTGGGCATCTGCCTTCTTGGCAGCGGCCTTGACCTCATCGAGGCTGGCTTCCGGTCGGGAAATGCGGATGTTGTCGTAGATGGTCTTGCTGAACAGCTCGACGTTCTGGGGGACATAGGCGATGGCACGGCGGACGGAGGCATTGCTGTACTCGTCCAGCTCGACGCCGCCTACGCTGATGGTACCGCTTTCCGGCTCATAATACTTGAGCAGGAGCTTGGTGATGGTGGATTTGCCGCTGCCGCTGCTGCCCACGAGGGCCACCTTCTTGCCGTAGGGGATGGTGAAGGAGACGTGGCTGAGCGCCGGGGAACGGCTGCCGTAGCGGAAGGAGACATCCTTGAACTCAATGTCACCGTCGATTTTTTCCATCTCGGTGTATTCGCGGGTCTCGTCCTGCTCGGACTCGTAATCCATGATCTCGGTCAAACGCTTGATGGAGATCTGGGCCTGCTGGATGGACATCTGCAGGCCGACCAGCTCGCTGACCGGGTTCGTAAAGTAAGAGGAAAGGGTACTGAAGGCCATATAGCCGCCCAGCGTCATCTCACCGTTCAGCACCTGCATGATGCCCACATAAGAGGTGACCATGCCGAGGATGGTGGTGATGAGGGTGGAGATCAGGGACTGCACCGTGCTGATCTTGCTGGAGCGCAGGCTGATCTTCAGGCTCTTGATGTATTCCCGCTCCAGAGCTTCCAGCTCACGGTCCTCTTCGGCGTTGCACTTGACGGTCTCGATGCCCCGGAGGCTCTCGATCATCTGGCTGTTGAGGATAGCAGACTGCTGCATGGTCTCTTCGTTGATCCGCTTGAAGGGTTGCTTGAAGATGAACACCAGCAGGATGCTCAGCAGGGTGGTGAAAATCGAAATGGAGAAGAGGGTGGCATTCATCCGGAAGAGGATGACGCCGGTGGCGCAGGCCATCACAATATCCATCACGACGCTCAGCGCGATGCTGGTGAACACCGATTTGATGGTGCTGGCGTCGGAGTAGCGGGTGGTGATCTCGCCGGTCTTGCGGGTGGCGAAGAACTTCATGGGCAGTTTGAAAACATGCCCGAAGTAGCCCAGCATCAGGGGGATATCGACCTTGATGGACAGATAGATGAGCACCCACTGCCGCACCATGCTGATGAGTGCGCTGGTGACATTGACGATGCTGAACACCAGAATGACAGCCACCAGCAGGCTCTTCAGCCCGTAGGGAAGGATCTCATCCATCAATATCTTGTTGTACATCGAGGATGCGATCCCGATGATGGTCAGGATGACCGAGCTGAGGATGGCGTAGAAGAAGAGCTTCTTCTGGGGCCACAGCAGGTCGAGAAAACGCTTGACCATGCTGCCCTGCTTCTGCTTGCCTGTCTTGAACTCCGAGGTCGGGGTCATCAGGAGCAGAACGCCGGTAAAGTTCTTGTAGAACTCATCGAGGGAGATCTTTTTCAGCTCTTTTGCCGGGTCGCCGATGATGACGTAGTCGCGGCATCGGAATTTCTTGCCTTCGTCAGCGCGCTTCTTGCGCTCCTCTTCCTGCCGGACCATATGCCGACGCCGCTCGCCGTCGTCCTTGATGGTGGTCTTCTTGAAGACCGTCACAAAGTGGGCCAGACCCTCGTCGGTGATGACCTGTGCAATACAGGGAGTGGTGAATTCGCTGAGGAAGTTTTCCCGGTCTACCCGGACGGCGGCGGTGCTGAAGCCCAGCTCCTGCGCCGCCTTTTCCATACCGGTCAGGTTTGTGCCTTTTAGGTCGGTACCCATCATGTCCCGCAGGCGGGTGATGGTGATCTCCTTTTTGTAATGGAGGCACACCATTGCGAGACAGGCGGCAGCGCAGTCTGTGGTGTCGTGCTGCCGGACATAGGTATAACGCATAGATGCTTCCTTTGTGGTTTCTATTTCAAAACGCCCGCCTTGCGGCTGAGGACGATTTGGCGAAGAAGAAAGGGTCTCTACTGCTGGCGCTTCATCCGCTTCCCCAATAAAGCAGCATACAGCTCTCTGCCTCGCCCCGCCCTGCGGCCGGACGGAGCAGAGAGCAGCTGCTATCAAAAGAAGGGAGCGCCTACCCTTTGATCATTTTGACCGGCCCGGAGAGGGGATTTTGACGTACCGTCTCCTAAACCTTGGGCATAGTATAACACATTCTGTCGGCTTGTTCAAGAGGACAATTTTTAATAAACCCTTAAATTTTGAAAAAAATGTGAAAAAAGTCTCAGTTTGGTAACAGAAAGGCAGCAAAAAAGGGCGGCGAATCTTTCGATTCGCCGCCCTTTTCAATAGCTCTTTGGTGAAATCTCAAATGAGATTAGTACTTGGGGTCAACCCAGCCATCATCTCCAAAAATCTGACCCTCGGAGTTGGCGACCTTCTTGACAGTCAGGACAGCAGCGTCCTTCATGCCCAGAGTGTAGACAACAGAAGCCAGACCCAGAGTGGTCATGATCTTGTTGCCGAAGGTCTGGCTGTCACCAGTGGGAACACGGCCGACCTTGTACAGAGCGGTGAGGCTGCCGTCGTCGCCGAACAGCGTCACGCCGTCGCTGCCCCAGTTGCCGCTGAACATGGTGCCCAGGGTAGCCTTCAGCAGATGGCCGGTGAAGCTGTTGCTGACCAGAGTGATAATGTTGCTGTTGAAACGCTTGACGCTCTCAGCAGTCCATGCGCTGGGCAGGTAGTCAGCCACAGCGCCGCCGTAGACGACCTCTGCATTCACAGCAGAGAAGTTTGCAGGCATCATCATAATGAATTACTCCCTTCAAATGAATAAAACGAATATAATCGGTCCCCTCCCGGTTGCGCAACCGGGAAAACCTATGCAACCGAGTGCGCACTCGGCAACATCACGAATTAAGTGGGCTGTAGCCTTTGAGGCTGAACCTCTCCGTCATTGCTTCGCAATGCCACCTCCCCTACCGAGGGGAGGCCTTGGCAGCCGGGTGAAGCTTGCTGGATACGCCAGAGGCTCCCCTACTAGGGGAGCTGGCGGGCGCAAGCCCGACTGAGAGGTTGGATGGAAGGAGAACTGCCCGGCGAAGCATAAGCCTGCCGGTCATAGAAGTTATCAACTTCCACTCTACTACATTTTACCATACTTTCCCCCTTGCCACAAGGCTAAATGGCCAGAAAACAGCCAAAATGGGCAAAAAAGTAGAAAAAATGCGTAGGAATCACTCTGCCGCCGCCCCCCAGAGCCATAAAACACTGGGGAAAAAACGCCAGAATCTCCAAAAATACCATTACAGCTTGGATGTAGTGTAACACAAATACGCCATTTCTTCAAGAGGACATTTTTTAATTTGCCTTTGATTTTTGAAAATAATGTGAAAAAGGCTACAGTTTGGTTACATACCCTCTCCGTCACCTGCGGTGACACCTCTCCCAAAGGGAGAGGCTTTGGCAGGCCGGGCAACTTCCCACTGGACGCCTAAGGCCCGATATGGCGCAAAAGGGCGGGCCTTGCTTGCGGGGGCAGCGGCTTCTGGACAACGCTCCTTGTCAAGCTGTCGCTGGCCTAGACAGCGGAGCACTGCTGTTTCTGAGATATTGTGCTTCGCTCGTCCAGACGAAAGCTGACCGACATGCCAATGGCTCCCCCTTTGGGGGAGCTGGC
>OLQY01002227.1_pt1 | contig 12990 bp, 10 predicted proteins | sample 1672851 | NCBI WGS metagenome assembly OLQY01 (sample SAMEA3136730, study PRJEB25190) | human gut metagenome | reverse complement strand
TGTGCCGCACGGCGGGACTGCTGATCGGCAAGTGCGCGGGCTATCCAGTCCGTATGCTCCGCGACAAACCGTTCAATACGGTATTTTGCCAGCCGCAGCGGCGCACGAACGATCACACGTCCCTCGCGCGTCACCTGCACAGCAAGCGTCTTGCGTTTGGAGCGAACCAGTTCGTACTCGATCATATTACTGTCCCTTGCGCTCCAGATTGCGGTTGTAGAAGAACACCGCGACCGAAATGCCGCAGATCAGCAGATAGCCGAGGACGCTCCAGCCGTCCGGCAGCCGAGAAGATGACCTGCGTGTAGTCGAACACCGAAATCTCTTTGGCCGGTGCGTTGGCGTACGCGAGCGTTACGCCGAACTGTCCGAGCGCGGCTGACGCACCTGCGCCGATCAGGCAGAAGAACTGTCCCCATGTCATTGGGTGGGAGTCCGTGATCATAGCCGGTACGCATACCAGCGTGGAGAACATCGAGAAGAAGAACACGATGCGGGCGCTCTTTTCGCCTTTCCGGCTGAGTGCGCGCACACAGGTGTAGGCCGCGCCTGCACCCATGCCGCCCAGCAGGCCGATAATTGCCGGGAAGGTTGCCGAGGAAAAACCCGGCTTGATAATCAGCATGCTGCTGCCGAATGCCGCAAGCACCGCCGCGTACTGGAATACGCTGGCCCGCTCCTTCAGCAGAATGAGCGAGAAGATGATAGCGAAGAACGGCGACATTTTATTAAGAATGTTTGCATCTGCCAGTACGAGATGGTCAATAGCGTAGTAATTGCAGAAAATGCCGAGTGTGCCGCAGGTTGCGCGTATGATCAGCAGCGGCAGGTTGCCCTTTTCCCACTTAAAACCAACCTTTTCGCGGCACAGCACCACGGCGGCCACTGCCACCGCGACCAGATTGCGGAAAAATGTTTTCTGCGTGAACGGCAGATCACCCGCCAGACGCACGAATGCCGCCATCATCGCAAAACCGAATGCGGACATGATGATAAAACCGATTGCCTTACTTTTTTTAGAAAGCACTGAAGTCTTCCTCCTTTTTCGCTGTGAGTTTTCTGACTGCTTCTATTGTAACACACAAACTGTTTCGCGTGTCAGAGAAATCGTCTGTTTTTCGCGTTTTGAAATTTTTTAAAAAAATTTGAAAAAAGGTGTTGACATTTGGCGTCCACATGGATATAATAATTCTTGTCGCTGACAGTGAGGCGACTCGATGAGAACAGAATGCGAGTGTGCTGGAACTGGTAGACAGGCACGTTTGAGGGGCGTGTGTCGATCGACGTACGGGTTCAAGTCCCGTCACTCGCACCACCTTCTTTCAACAACCAAATATGCGGATGTGGCGGAATGGCAGACGCGCTAGCTTCAGGTGCTAGTGTTCGCAAGGACGTGGGGGTTCAAGTCCCCCCATCCGCACCAAGTTAAAGAGCTTCAAACTTACGTTTGAAGCTCTTTTTCTGTACTTTTTGGAAAGCTCGTCGGAGCAGGGAGGAGGCTGTCCGATCCCCTTGTCTAACAGATTGTCTGCCATTTCACCCAATTCCGCAGAATGCACCAAAACCAAGCCGACAGACCACGGATTTTCTGTATTGACACCTGCCCAAACCGTGGTACAATTATAACAGAAAAAGCAGAGTAGAGCACAATGCGTTAAGTGCCGCTGAAACGGGGAGTTGTTCGGCGGACGAAAGGGAGCCTTTTCCTTGCGGTATTGTGGTCGCATCCCGCTGCTGCAACTGTTTAGGCACTTTCCTAAATCGCTGTGGCAACAGATGAATTTGATTAGGAGGTGTCTTTTTCTATGTCTAAAACTCCGAATATCTTTGTCCGCTCGCTGCGTGAGCTGAAATCCACCCGCTGTCTGGCGGTCACGGCGCTGCTCATTGCGATCAACGTCACGCTGGATCTGCTCGGTCTGTCGATCAAGCTGCCGCCCAACCTGCGTATCGGCTTCGGCTTCCTGTGCAATGCGTCGATCGGCATGCTGTTCGGCCCGGTCGTCGGCATGATGGCCGGTGTGTGCACCGACGTGCTCGGCTACTTTGCGGGCAATCTGTCCATGGGCGCGTATTTCCCGGGCTATACGCTGACAGCCGTTGTCGGCGGTCTGATCTGGGGTCTGTGGCTGTATCCGCGCAAGATCACCGTATGGCGTGCCATCGGCGCAAAGACCTGCATTAACCTGTTCTGCAATATCTGCCTGAACACCCTGTGGCTGACCGTCACCGGCGGCAAGGCGATGAGCGTGCTGCTCGTTACGCGCGTGCCGAAAAACCTTATTCTGCTGCCGATCGAGATCGTGCTGGTCTATTTCGGCATGAAGCTGGTCAACCGTATCTATGGCGCACTGCCGAATGGCAAAGCGGCGACGGAAATCGAGAATTGAAAATGGAGAATGCTCCGTAAGATAAAACAGTCCCTCGGCCTGTCGCTTGACAAAGCCGGGGGATATGCTATAATAAAGACAAAGGGACACTGTTACAGCAGTCAGGCCCTCATCGTTCAATCAATAAGTATTGATGACCGTTTCGGGTACCAGCCGGACGGTCATCGCGCTTTTATACAGAAAATGTACAGTACAATGACCGCACATACAAAAAGCTGAAATGCTTTCTTCTGCACTTGCGCCACCTCCTTCCTGCCGCGGACTGCGGGAAAGGAAAAGAGGGTCTGACCGCCTTATGTAACAGTGTCCGCAATGATTATAGCATATAACACCGAATAAAGTCAATCAGCCGCCTTTTTGGGCGGTTTTTGTTTTATTTGAAAACATTGGCAGCACGCTTTCAGCTTTTTGTGAATAATTCTGTTTTTCCCTATGCAAACGGCTGATTTTTTGTTATACTATATATGATTGGAGAAGAACGGTACAGTCCGTTCGCTGAAAGGGAGTGACCTCTTTATGAAACTTACAAAAGAGAGTATTAAACATAACGTGGCATGGAAGGGTTATCGTCTGCCGCAGTACGACATTGACGCCGTGCGCGAAAACACCCACAAGGCACCGACTTGGCTGCATTTCGGCGCCGGCAACCTGTTCCGCGCCTTCCCGGCTGTACTGGCGCAGCGCCTGCTGACCGCCGGCCTGTCCGACACCGGCATTATCTGCTGCGACGGCTACGATGAGGAGCTGATCGACCGCTGCTACCGTGCCTGCGATCATCTGTCGCTGGTTGTCACCCTGTATTCCAACGGCACGATCAACAAGGAAGTGGTTGCGTCCGTTACCGAAAGCCTCAAGCTGAGCGAGGACATGCTGCGCCTGAAGGACATTTTCCTGGCGCCGAGCCTGCAGATGATCAGCTTTACGCTGACCGAGAAGGGCTATATCATCCAGGACGACACCCGTGAGTTCCTGCCGGACTACAAGCACGACCGCGAGAACGGTCCGGAAGGCTGCCAGTCCTTCTTTGGCAAGCTGACCGCACTGTGCCTCGAGCGCTGCCGCGCCGGTCTGTCTCCGCTGGCACTCGTTTCGCTGGATAACTGCTCGGACAACGGCACCCGTCTGGAGCGTGCTGTCCGTCACATGGCACGCGCATGGCAGAGAAACGGCTTCATCACCGAGGATGAGTATTACTTCCTGCTCAAGAAGAATACCTTCCCGCTGTCCATGATTGATAAGATTACCCCGCATCCGGATAACCGCATCGCAGACAAGCTGGCGGCTGACGGTCTGGAGAACGCAAAGCCGTTCGTAACCGAAAAGGGCACGCATGCGGCTGTTTACGTCAACTCCGAAAGCCCGCACTACCTGCTGATCGAGAACGCATTCCCGAACGGTCATCCGGCTCTCGAGCAGTGCGGCGTTATCATCACCCGCCGCGACATCGTTGAGAAGTCTGCGATGATGAAGGTAAGCACCTGCATGAACCCGATGGATACCGCCCTCGGCGTATTCGGCTGCATGCTCGGCTACACCCGCATCAGCGACGAGATGAAGGATACCGAGCTGGTCAACCTCATCACGCGCCTGAGCGAGCAGGAGGCAATGCCGATGGTAGCCGACCCGGGCGTTATCGACCCGGAGGCATTCCTGCACGAGGTTCTCGGCGAACGTTATCCGAACCCGTTCCTGCAGGATTCCCCGCAGCGTACCGCAACCGATACCTCGCGTAAGATTGCACCGCGCTTCGGCACCACGCTGTACGCTTACTATAACTCCATGCTGCCCGCACACCGTGCCACCAAGCTGATTTACATTCCGCTGGTACTGGCCGGCTGGCTGCGCTATCTGGAAGGCGTGGACGATAACGGCAGCGAGTTCACCCTCAGCCCCGACTCGAATATCGAGCATGTCCGTGCGCTGATGGGCAACCCGAAGCTGGGCGACGACGTAAGCGAGGCTCAGCTGTACCCGCTGCTGGCAAACCGCTACTACTTTGGTGTCAACCTGTTTGAGATCGGCGTAGGCGAGACCGTTGTCCGCATGTTTGGCGAGATGAACCGCGGCCCGCACGCTGTCCGCGAGACGCTGCAGAAGTACTGCGGCGAGGAGCAGGAGCAGGAGTGGATTTTCTCTTAAATTACCGAAAAACCATGGTTTTTCCGGTAATAGGAACGGATCGTAGACCGTTCCAAAGTCGTCCGAAAGTTCCCATACGGAAACTTTCTCCCTCCAGAAGTCAAAAAAGAGTGATACATGCTCCCTCTTTTTTGGCATTTGCATAGCAAATGCTATTGAATGCGCGCTGATGCGCGGGTACAGCAAGATTGATATTGTACTAATTGTTAAAGAAAAGGCGAACCTTTATGGGTTCGCCTTTTTGTATGCAGATAAAACAAAAACCGCCACAAAAGGCGGTTGATGGACAAGGTATTGCAATATATGCTATACTCAGAATGTCAACAACGATGTGAAACAGGTTGTTCCTCGAAAGTAACAACCGCTCCTGAATAAGGAGCGGCGTTTCCTCAAGTTATTCGATTAACGGGAACGACCGCTCTTTCGCAGAGAGCCATCGTTGTTGACACAATTATAACGCAGTGCCCCGGTTTTGTCAAGCGACAGAGCCGGGGCACTGTTTTTCAGTTACCTGCTAACAAAGTTTACAAAACTTTCCCAAAGATTGCTGAACAGGGTGTTCCACGACGCCTGCGGGTTATGAATTGCAAACCATACAAGGCCTGCCGATAACAGAACAGTCACTACGATTATCACCCAGAAACAATACCATCGCTGTTTAGGTGTCATAGTATTTCCCTCCTCAGTCATAACGGTAATTTTCACCTCGGGGAGTTTTACATCTGATATCTATATAGTAACAGATATTTACGGCTTGTAAAGGGATTTTGCACAGAAGCCGGTGCATTATTTTTGTCCGGCGGCTACCCGTAATCCCGGCGCATACCTGAGCCATTTCCCGCTCTTGAGCCGCAGGAAGAAGCAGATCGACCGGCACAGCCAGTCACCGATCATGGCAATCCAGATGCCGATCGCGCCCATGCCGAAGTGCACCGCGAGAATATATCCCGCGACAAGCCGCAATCCCAGCATGGAGATAATCGAGCACACCATCGGATACCTTACGTCATTCGCCGCACGCAGGATATTCGGCATGGCAAACGAGGTCGGCCACAGGAAGATCGCGCAGCCGTTGTGAATCATAATCAGCGTCATGCCAAGCGCAAGCGCCTCTGCGGACACGCTGTAAATCTTGAGAATGAGCGGCGTGCACGCAATCGTGACAAGGCAGGTGCTGGCGGTAACGGCGTAGGTGATCATCATCAGCTTTTTCGCCATGCGGCGCGTCTGCGGCTCGTCGCCCGAGCCAATGCACTGCCCGATAACGGTTATCATCGCCAGGCTCATCGCCTGACCCGGAATGACGGCTACGGCGTCCAGATTGTTCGCCAACGCATTCGCGGTAATTTGCGTCGTGCCGAACAGCGAGATCATGCTCACGACGAGCACGCGGCCAAGCTGAAACAGGCTGTTTTCCAGTCCGTTCGGCACACCAATCTGCAGAATGCGGCGGATAAGCTCCTTATCCGGTCGAAACCGCTGTCCGCGCCGCAGAGAGACCGTGTGCTCGGGGTTCAGCAGCAGAATCGTGATAGCGACAGCCGCCGTGCCGCGTGACAGCACGGACGAAAGCGCTGCGCCTCCGACGCCCCACTTGAACACGAAAATGAACAGCGAGTTGCCGATGAGGTTGACGATGTTGATCAGTCCCGCAATCAGCATGGAGATACGCGAGTTGCCCTGTGCGCGGAACAGCGCCGCACCGGCGTTGTAAATCGCCAGAACAGGGTAGGAGAACACGCTGACCGTCAGGTAGGTGAGCGCGCTCTGCATCACATCGTCCTCGATCGTGCCGAACAGCAGGCGCAGCAGCGGTGCGCGGAACAGCATGACGAGCGCCGAGATGATCAGCGCAATGACCGTGACGACTAAGTACAGCTGCTTGGAGGCATCGCACGCACGGTCGTTCTTTCTCGCACCGAGCAGCTGCGCGACCACGACAGCGCCGCCGGTCGCAAGTGCGGAAAAGATGTTGATGATGAGCACGTTGAGCATATCGACCAGCGATACGCCGGAAACCGCCGCCTCACCGACCGAGGAGACCATCATCGTGTCGGCCAGACCGACCGTGATGGCGAGCACCTGCTCGATAACGAGCGGCAAAATCAGCTTTTTGAGTGCGGCATTGGGAAATAACTCTTTACTCGTAAAAAATACACCTCGAATCAAAGAATAACGCGGTACGCTTCTATCAGCCTCTCGAGCGACCATGCGGCGTTCGCGGGACTGGTGGAGGGCAGCTGCGTGATGGGTACGCCGGTTTTCGGCTCGATGAGTTTGCGGTACAGCTGCGCCGACTTGCCGCCGGTGGCAAAAATACGCGTAATTTTGCTCTCGCGGAGCAGTTTGCCGATGTCGTTCGGCTCGGCGTTGCGGATAGACGTGTCGGACGCGCCCGCAATATCGCATTTGGCGATGGTGTCCCACAGCGCCACATGATGCCGCAGGCACAGCGCGCGCTTGTCCTCGATGGAGACCGGCACCTCCTCGCCAAGCACAGCCGCCAGCACGCGCCAGAACCGGTTCTGCGGGTGGCCGTAAAAGAACCCGACCTCGCGGGATTTCGGGCTTGGAATCGAGCCGAGCAGCAGCACGCGCGACTCGCTGTCGTACAGCGGCGGAATGGTGTGAACGATGGTTTGCAGTTGCATGGATCAGTCCTCCAGTACGGAAACAAAGCTGCGGAACGCGCTCGGCAGCGCATAAGCGTCGCGCAGCTCGGCAGGTGTGACAAAGGTGAGAGCGGGTGCAGGTGCGTCCAGTTCGACATACACGCCGTTCATGTGCCACTCCACATGGGTGAAAATATGTTTGGCAGGCCGCAGAGAGAGCAGCTTTCGCACGCTCCAGTCCATTTCGGTGAGCGCCGCGCGCAGCTCGTCCGGCGAGAGATGGCCATCGAGCGACGGAAGCTCCCACAGACCGGCGAGCAGACCCTTTTTGGGTCTCTGCCGCAGACCGACAAGCTGACCGCAGCGCACAACAAGTACGGTGCGGTTTTCCACTCTCCGTGCCTTTTTTGCGGCTCGGAGCGGCAGCACAGCCGCGTTTCCGCGGTGAAAGCCCTCGCAGAGATGCTGAATCGGGCAGTCGTCACAGTGCGGCGCGCCGTTCGGCAGACAGACGGTTGCACCAAGCTCCATCAGCGACTGGTTGAGGTCGCCGGGACGGTCGGACGGCATGAGTGCGGCGAACCGTTCGCGCGTCTGCTTTTTGAATTTTGCGTCCGTGATCGGCGTGAAATCGTTATCCAGCCGCGCCGCCACACGCAGAACGTTGCCGTCCACCGCCGGAACGGGCAGTCCGAACGCGATAGATGCCACCGCGCCTGCCGTGTACTCGCCGACGCCGGGCAGAGCAAGCAGCCTGTCGTAATCAGCAGGCAGTTCGCCGCCGTATTCTTCGCACAGCAGGACCGCTGCACGGTGCAGGTTGCGCACGCGGCTGTAGTAGCCGAGCCCCTCCCAGAGCTTGGTGTAAACGGCCTCGTCCGCCGCCGCGAGAGCGGGAATATCGGGCAGCGCGTTCATCCAGCGGGAAAAATAGCCGCGCACGGCCTCCACGCGCGTCTGCTGCAGCATGATCTCGCTCACCCAGACGCGGTAGGGAGCAGGCTCAGACCGCCACGGCAGGGCGCGGTGCCCGGCGTCATACCAGCTCAGCAGCGGCTGCACGATGGCCTTGCTTACCCCGCTCAATATTTCATGTCATCCAGCGTAGCGCCGGTGTAGAACATGGTGAAGGTTGCGTCGGCAATATGCTTGCCCTCGTCGTCGTGCACCTCGACCATGTAGACCGACACCTTGCGGCCGCGCTTGCGCTCGTACGCCACAGCGGTCAGCTTTTTGCCGCAGCGGCCCGGACGGTAGTAGTGGATGGTGCTGTCGAGCGTGACGGCCACCGTGCCCTGAGACGCCGCCGCAGAGCCGGCCGCAATGTCGCACAGCGTGAAGATCGTGCCGCCGTGCGCCATGCCGAGCGGATTGAGCAGCTCGGGGGTCAGGTCAAGCTCTACGGTTGCGCCGCCGTCCTTGTCGAGCGTCACAACGTGCATGTGCATCAGTTTGTTTAAGCCGCCGGCTTCCTGCCGCAGCTTGAGGATTTCTTCAATGGTCAAGGTTAGGACTCCTTTATATTTATATAATCTTTTGATAAACGATGGTTTTTCGCCTTCGAGGCGAACGGAACTGCGCTGACGCCGCGCGGGCGCACAAGAGGGTAGACACCAAGGTTTCTACCCTCTTGAGAATCACCCATTTCCTTAGAGGGCACGGCGCAGATTGCCGACATGTGACCGCTGCGAAAATGGGGAACGGCAGAGGAGTTTTTCTTCCGCAGAGACGCACTGCGTGCGCTCATGTATCCGCATATTCGCAGTGTCGGATACCTTTCTGCTACACATGTGGTTTCATCTACGCAAGCGCAACATACCCGTGTTGCGCAATTCGTTAGCGCGTTATTACAGACAGGGTCTACGAGGATAAATGCTGCCGAACGCCTAATTCGCAGGTGCTGTCTGTAATCTCCAGACTTACGAATTACGCGGCACTGTCATGCCGCGTCTGCGTTGACTAAACCGCCTGTGTAGCAGTACGTTATCTGACACTGCAAATAGGCTGCTCATGAGGACGGACACCGAAGGTAGTCCGTCCGTAGCAGAGGAAAAATCCTCTGCCGTTCCCCCATTTCGCAGCGGTCACATGTCGGCAATCTGCGCCAGACTATCTAACAAGGGAAAGGTAGGAGTTCAAAGAGGAAGGGAAACCATGGGTGTCCCTTCCTCTTTGCTCCCGCGGCGAGTGCCGCAGTCCCCCGCTGTGCCACAGCGCACTCTTCGCCCAGAAACGGCTAACCGTTCACACTGTTCGGGCACACCGGAAAGTCTGTGCCGAGAAATCTTCGCTCGAAAAGCGCACGCCGATCAGCTCTCCCGACGTTTTCCCTTGTGCAATGCCGCAAAATGCGCTATACTTATTTTATATGACTTGAAAAAAGAGGTTACAACAATGAAACTCCAAACCAGACTGGCGGTGCTGGTGTGCAAGGCATCGGGCGCTGTCCTGCGCAGGCTGGGCCGCGGCGGCACCAACCTGCCGGGCAAGCTGGCACTGAAAATTGATAAAAATATTCTGGGTGAGCTGTCGCGCGGCGTAAAGGTCACGGTCGTGACCGGCACGAACGGCAAGACCACCACCTCCCGCATGATCGAGCAGGCGTTCGCCGATGCGGGACTCAAATATTTCTCCAACAAGTCGGGCGCGAACCTGCTGACCGGCATCATCGCGGTATTTGCACAGCATTCCACGCTGTCCGGCAAATGCCCGTACACGCACGCGCTCATCGAATGCGACGAGGCGGCCTTCCGCAAAACGAGCGAATACCTGCCGGTCGAATGTCTGGTCGTCAACAACATCTTCCGCGACCAGCTTGACCGCTACGGCGAAATTACGCACACGCTCAACGCTATCCGCGAGGGTATCACGCATGTGCCGAATGCAACGCTCTGCCTGAACGCGGATTGCTCGCTCACCGCTTCCCTTGCGGACAGCGTGCCGAACAAGATCGTCTGGTTCGGCGTAAATGTCCCGATCTACAAGGAGACCGCGCACGAGCTGTCCGACGCGCCGTACTGCATCCACTGCAAGACCGAATATGAGTACGATTACATCACCTACGGCCATCTCGGCGGCTTCCGCTGCCCGAAGTGCGGCTACCATCGCCAGACGCCGCAGGTCGCTGTCACCAAGGTGCTCGCCACCGGTGCGGACTCGTCCGACATCATACTGGACATCTTCGGTCACGAGCACGAGGTACACGTCAACCTGCCGGGCGGCTACAACATCTACAACGCCGCCGCAGAGGCCGCTGTCGCGCATGTTGTCGGCATCGACGAGCAGACCGCGGTCAGCGCACTTTCGCAGTTCGAATGCGGCTTCGGCCGTGCCGAGCAGTTCAAACTCGGTCAGGCACAGGCGCGCATGATGCTGGTCAAGAATCCTGCCGGCTTCAATCAGGTCATCAACCTGATCGCGCACGATGAGGGCAATTACAAGCTGGCATTCCTGCTCAACGACCGCTTCGCGGACGGCACGGACATCAGCTGGATCTGGGACGTTGACTTCGAGGCACTCGCCGACCAGCAGGTGCGCTTTACACGCGTACTGGTTTCCGGCGTGCGTGCGGATGATATGGCGCTGCGTCTCAAGTACGCAGGCTTTGCCCCCGAGCGTATCGAGGTTATCCGCGAGTACGACAGGCTGCTGACCGAGATCGGCTCGGATGAGACACCGGCATTCCTTATGCCGACATACACTGCCATGTTCGACCTGCGCGGTGAGATCAGCAAGCACACCGACGTTAAGGCGTTCTACGAATAAGGGGGAAACTGCAATGGAACTGAATATCTGCCATCTTTACCCCGACATTCTCAATCTGTACGGTGACCGGGGCAACATTATCACGATGAAGCGCCGTCTGGAGAGCCGCGGCATCAGCGTCAATGTGGACGAGTGCTCGATCGGTCAGCCGCTCGATGTGGACAAGTACGACATTTTCTTCATCGGCGGCGGACAGGACTTCGAGCAGGAGGTGCTGCTGCGCGATCTCGCCTCCGGCAAGGGCAAGGACATCTGCACCGCCGTTGAAGAGGAGAAGGTGTTCCTCGCCATCTGCGGCGGCTACCAGATGCTCGGTCAGTATTACAAAACGTGGGACGGCGTGCAGCTCGACTTCATCGGCGCGATCAACGTGCACACCATCGGCGCGAAAGAGCGCATGATCGGCAACTACATGTACCGCACAACGCCCGAGAGCAGCGGCTCCATCGTGGTCGGCTTTGAGAACCACTCGGGCAAAACCTATCTCGGCGAGGACGTCGCGCCGCTCGGCATGATGATCAAGGGCTACGGCAACAACGGCGAGGATCAGACCGAGGGCGCACGCTACAACAATGTGTTCGCCACCTACTCGCACGGCTCCCTGCTGCCGAAGAATCCCATGCTGTGCGACTTCATCCTGCAGACCGCGCTCGACCGCCGCTACGGCAAGACCGAGCCGCTCGTACCGCTCAACGATACTCTTGAGCTGAACGCGCACAATTATATGGAGCAGCGTCTGAGCAAATAACCTGATAAAAGTTACAGAAAAAGGCATGATTTGGAGTCATGCCTTTTCTATTTGTCTCTCTGTGGAAAATATGTTAAAATATTATCAAGAGAAGAGCAGGAGCAGCTTCCGACAGAAAAGAGAACGAGGAGACACACCATGAACAGGAGAATGATTGCGGCAGCACTGGCATGCCTTGCCTGCACGGCAGGACTGAGCGCCTGCAGCCTGACCAGCACCGGCGATACCCATCATATAGCGGTGATCATCAAGCACGCGGGCGAGCATTTTCAGAACGTCATGGCTGGCGCGGAAGCCTGCGCCAGCGAGCACCCGAATGTAACGATTGACATTCAGTTTCCGTCTTCGGCGGACTACAGCGCGGAACAGCTGGATCTGTTCCGGTCCGCGCTTGACGATGACAGCGTAGACGCAGTTGTCATTTCGCCCATGCAGTCCGGGCAGTTGTCGGCGGCCGCCGAAAGTACAGACAAGCCGATCATCGCACTGGATACAGATTTCACCTCGGACAAAAAACTGTCCTTTGTCGGCACCGGCAACGAGGCGGCAGCCAAATCCGGCGGCTTAGCTGCTATGAAGAAGGCAAAGTCGAACGGCGCGGACAAGCCGCAGGCTGTCATCCTGACCGGCGCACAGGGCGATGAGACGCACGAAGCCCGTCTGCGCGGCTACCGCAGCGCCGTGGAGCAGGCGGGCGGCACCGTGCTCGAGGTGCAGTACTGCGACGCGCAGCCCGACCGTGCGGCAGCCGCGATGGAGGCTGTCATGCAGGAGTATCCGCAGGGTGTGGACGCGCTGCTCGTTACCAGCGATGATATGGCGCTTGCAGCCATCAAGTGCATCTGGGATAACAACAGCGCCGCCTATCAAAAAACCGTTATCTGCGGCTTTGACGGCAATCAGGCTGCGGTGGAAGCGCTCGACCGCGGCGAGCTGACTGTCGATATTGCCCAGCAGGGCTATGAAATGGGCTACAAGGCCGTCGAGGCCGCTTTGGACGCACTCGAGGGCAAATCCGTCGAATCGGTGATCGACTCGGGTTCCGAGGTCATCACAGCGGACAATATCGACGCATACATTGCCGACTGCAGGGAAAAAGGTCTTTGGTCGTAGCAAAAAGAGAGAGTTTCGTTTGAAACTCTCTCTTTTTTATTCTTCCGAACAGTATATCTGCTAAAATTTTCAGCATATCGCGCGATAGCGCGCATTTAATAGAATCGCAACGCGATTCATAAAAACCGGGAGCATGTATCTGCGCAGCGCGGCCGAGAAGCCGCGCAAGGATAGCGCCGGTTTTTATACCCTAAGAGGGAGAAAGTTTCCGTATGGGAACTTT
>OLQY01002224.1_pt1 | contig 13015 bp, 23 predicted proteins | sample 1672851 | NCBI WGS metagenome assembly OLQY01 (sample SAMEA3136730, study PRJEB25190) | human gut metagenome | reverse complement strand
GCAACACCTGTACTATCATTTCTACTATCTCTTTTACATACTGATTTCTCAGATTCAAATAAGGTAATATAATTTGCCCTTTTTATATCTTGATAATTCTCATAAAGCCCATAAATATTATTCTGTTTCTGATAACCCGGTGTTATAAAATACTTTGGTATATCAAATAAATCATAGTTCTCTACAGAAGTTCTTGCATTATATCCTAATAACTCACCAGTCATCCAATGTCGGATCGGAAATATTGTTCTCTTTCTTTTGTAACTATAGGCTAATCCAAATTTTTTTATAGTTTTACCAATTATTCCTTCTCGAAATAAATCGATATGAATGCATGGTATAAAATCATGTAAAATATTTTCATCCAACACATTAAATTCAAGTACATTCTGTCTTGTTTTCCCAGCTTTTACCCTTTTAAATATATAGAGAGGATCTATTTTTTCTTTTTTCTTCTCTTCTTTTTTGAATGTTAATGGAAGTCTCAAGATTTTATATAGATATTTAATCGTGTCATAGAATGAAAAATTTTTATCTTTTAAATGTTTATTATATTGTACAAGGGTAAGCAAATCTGATTTTTCATCAAAATATTTTTCTCTCGTATAATTTTTACAATTCAAATATTCGTTATTTTTTATATTAATCGCTGCTTTATTATCACCATCACAATTTGAACAGCTATAATATTCTTTAGATGGGTGGTAAAGTATATGACCACACCCTATCTCATTTAATATAAATTCAATTTTACCCTCTTGAAAAATATACTTCTTTAGCTCAAGAACGGTCATATAACTCCACCACCTTAAAAATCTACAGGTACATTCGTAATTCCAATTTCTTTCATAACATTACGAGACATATCGTGTTCTATGATCACTTGGAATCTATTAGCAGACCCCTCTCTATTCTTGATAATAAAAACAACTTGATAATGTTTATCCTTATTAAGTTTTACAGGGATCTTTGTTTTTCCATTCTTACCTTCAAGCCTATATACTTTAAGTTCTCTTTTCTCTCCTGTATATTCATCATCATATACATCACGAATCATAATACAAGTAGATGCCGGGTCAATAATATTCTTTGACATACCAATATTATCCTGAGTATAAAATCTTTGTTTTACACTACCTTTTGCCAACTGAAAAGTAATCAAAATATGTAAATTTTTAGCTTCTGGTTTAATTACATCATTAATAGCAACCATGTTTTGCTGTAATTCAAGCCAAGATTTCTCACTAACATCTCCTGCATCCATTTTAAATGTATCAAGAATAAAATATTTTACGCCCATACTAGCATATTTTTTAATAGTTTTAATTGCATTCTGAGTTTTATACTGTTCAAACGGAATAATTGTTAAGATATGATTTTGAGTATTTTCTTTAATCCAATCAGCAGCTTTATAAAGAATCTCTTTTGTATCCTCATGATAATGACCATCTCTGACAATATGTTTCTGAAGATCTGTTTTAATAATATTGTTTGCAACAAAAACTAAAAGCTCTCTCTGCCACTTCTTCAAACCATCTTCATTAATCATAGCCACTACACGTTCTTTTTCTTTTATTGCTGTGGGTACAGAAGCATTTCTAGCAAAAGTAGATTTACCAACGTTACTCAGACCACCAACCAATGTTATCGAACCAAGATATTGTCCGCCAGTTTCTTTTGTAATCATCTCCATATTGCTATATGGAAGACCAATTGCAAAACCATCATCCAATTCTTCAATTAATTCATAAAGACCATCTGAAATATCATAACTTTTTACATTGCAATCAACATTAACAAAAATATCATTAATAAATGCTTCCCATTCATCATAAATTTCTTCTGCTGTCATATCACAGTAATCACTTAATCTATCTTTTACAGGACATCCTCTTTTGGCAAGCTTAATAACGCTATTCCACTTACGAAGTTCATCAACATATCCATATATATTATCTGTATTTACATATGCACTACCATTTACAATAGTATCGTATCCACCATATTCTTCATATTTACTTCTTAATTTGGGATGTTTTTCAAGATATAGACCAATCGTAACATCATCAAGAATATTCTTTTTTTCTATCGTCACAATATCATTTGCAATTGTCCAATATACCTTCCAAATATTATTATGAAATTCTTCTAAAGATAAATTTAATTCAAAAATCATATCTGGATTTTTATATACTGAGCAAGCTATATTTGCTTCACAAGCAATTTTAAACTCATTGATCTTTTTTATAGTATCAATTAATTCCTGTTCAAAAGGCGTGAGTTTTTTACTTTTTTCTTTTTCTGTATTCTTAGTTACAGCCATATATGTACCCTACCATAATTCATCCAGTTTCTTGTTTTTTACTTCTACTGTTTTCTTTTGATATTTTCCACCATTATGAGAAAGAATACCCGTATCAAGCATTTCAATATTCTCTTCTGATTTATTGACTTTTTGAACTCTCATATATACATCATTAATATTATTTTCTACAATCTTACATATATAATTGAACTTACTTTTTTCATCATCGAAAACTTTAGTTTGAAGTGCCTTCATAATAGATGGTTTACAGATTTGAAACGTATATAAAATAATCTGGAATGAATAATTTGCTTTATTTTCGATCTTATTATTATCTATGTATTTCCCATTTGTCAATCCTCTAAGCCTTAATACAAGACTTGAAGGAATTGACTGGGAATCATCATACATGAGTATTTCTTTTTTTACATACTGGTATAGTTTAGACCATTGTTCTTTTTCCACACTCGTCATTTTATTTCCCAAACCAATTCCTCCTAAAGCGATTAAACAATAAGATCTGCTACCGTCTCTGCATCTTTAATATTATCAATCATTGTTGGGTTGTCATAGCCAAGCTCTCTCGTTTTGGTAATAATCGGCTTAATTTTATCCATATCAGATTTATTCTCTTTGATATAATCTGTAATACTAGAAATTACATCTTCAAGCTTTTTTTCTTCTTTTTTCTTAATCTCAGCCTTTTTAATTTCTTTCTCTCTGGCAGCATTTTCTGCATCCTGTTCTACTTTCACATCAGCTACAGACTTTCCAGATTTAGTTAATTCAGCTTTGATAGCATCAGTAATTGCTTTGATTAAGGCATCAGAAGAAAATTCCACCTCTGGGGTAATATCACTGAATCTACTTTTACTATCAATACTATACGAATCATCTCTAAAGGTAATCTTTCTACTTTCTTTCGCAATTACTCCCTTGGTTTTTTCTTTGCCCTTGTTATCCTTTTTTCCAGTTTTTTCCTGTACAATTTCTCTATCAATAGATGCTACACCTAAAAAATGGAGTTTTGTTTTGATTGCATTGAAATCTCTCATAGACATATTGGTAGTTAAAGATGTATACTTCTGACCTGTAGAAACGTCTTCCTGTTCACGCTGTTTTACATGACCAATAATAATAAATGAAACACCAACTTTTTTTAAAGCCCATAATTTATCTAATACGATTTCTGTTGCTTTATCTTCGCCAGCCATGTAGCCGCCGAAGGCTGCTTTAATTGATTTTACTGGTTTATCAGGATTTTCTCTATTGTGCATTCTAATAACTTCTGGTTTGGCAATTTCAATTAACTGATCATATGTATCAATAATTACTGTTCTAAGTTCTGGATAATCAGTAGTCTTATTTTCAATAATATCGTCACAAACATCTTCAAATCCTGCACTATTGGAATATTCATCATAATCCATTTGCCACTCTGGACAATTAATATAATTGATAGAATCAATTGCATCAGCGCCATCTTCTTTGCCACATTCTAAAAATAAATATCCATCATTAGAACCTGTAAGTTTTTCACACATTTCTTTGATAATTGTTGTCTTGCCAATTCCACTTTCTCCAATAAGTCCAATATTGTAAGCTAGTGGATCAATTTTAATCACGTTTTTCTTTCCAAATGCCATTTTAAAATCTCCTTTAGTCTATTTGAGGTCGCAAATTACGACCTCATTTATATATTCGCCTATTTGTTGATTATAGATTATCTAACCAGCTATTATCATCGTCAGATGAAACAGGACTTTCATCGAATGGTATGCCATCTTCATCATCAGCCTTTTCTTCATCTTCTGTTTCATACATAAAGTTAAGAATTAAGTCATCTTCATCGTATTTCTGATCAAACTTCTGAATTACAGGAGTCTTATTACCATCTTTATCCTCGACCATTTCCAATAAATCATTAATATTCATTGAATCAACACATGTTTCAGCAAGATTATAACGATAATCTTTTTCATGTACACTTAGCAAGAGCCTCATCCAGAGAAAATACCCCGATATCTACCAACGCCTTAATATCATCTGGAAGATCCTCATATGTAGTATTAACTACTGCACCACCTTCGATTAAATCACCTTCAAAAGTTACTTCTGTTACACCTTTCTTGACCTTGAACAGCTTATCAATAATTTTCTTGGAAATTTCTGGATTAGATAAATCCAGTTCATATTCAAAAGATTTGTCATAAGGAATATTTGTTTTTACTTCTTTACCTTTATATTCTCTTACATAATCAAGAACTTTACTATAGATTGGAAGAATACCCGTTGATTTGTCTACAGAACCAAGACTATCCTTCGTAAGAAGCATTGTCTGAGTAAATCTTGCAGCGTACTTACTGGAATCATCTACCTTAGAAAGAACAAGATTATTAATCTCTTTTTTAACCTGTACATTGTTATTATATGTGGAATATTTTAATGTTCCTCTTACATTTACTACCATTCCATCTTCAAGATTCTCATTAATATAAGCAATCATATCGTATGGAGTAAGGAACTTTTTGTAATAAACCTTTCCACCTTTATCTTTTTCTAATCCAACCGTCATGAAGCAAAGATCACCGACAGACTCAAGAATATCATTATCAAATCTATCATCCCAATCAATAGTAAATCTGTTCTCGAAATCATCTTTGCCATCTTCTGTCTTACCGTGAACATATACAACATTATCACGCTCTGCACCATATCCACCCATTAACTCAGCATATACAGTGCCACACTTTTCGCCACAGTAAACACCAAGGTTTAAACTATTGTAAATCCAGTCAGATTTCTCAGATTTTTCATCAATCTTATATGTGTAATCGTTAATTTTTGCCTCCCCAATCAGAGTAAATGAATTAGACCAATTCTTCTTTTCTAATGGTTTTTTCTCTTTTTTTGCCATTGTGGTTGATTCTCCTTTTGATTAAAATAAATTTATGTAAATATTGTTTAAATAAAACAATCTATATGAACGCTTTAACAAGCGAGAATTAATGGAATATTACTTAAAACTTTTAGGATCTATATGAAATCACTTTAGATAGTGACGAACCAAAGAATATTACAGATATGTATTAGACTTGATTTTTATATCACATTTTTATATTAATTTTGATTTTATCTTTATCGATAGAAAGACCAGCACCTTTAATAAGTTTTGGAATATCTATATCAAGTTTTCTATCTTCTGACTCAATATATTTCAAAATTACATTACCATGTTTATCTCTGCATTCATTAGTATTTCTATCGATTTGATAAGAAAACGCATTCATCATACGTTTATAAAATTTAGACTCTAATTCCATCTCATGAAATTTTTCATCAGACATTTTAACTTTTTTGATAAAATTCGAAATCCTGTTTTTAATTCTCAATATATTCTCTCCATGCTCTTGAAAAGAAACTCTCACCAGCAGTTTTTTTATTAATTCCTGTAATACCTCTCTGCTTCATATGATTTCTTGCTACACTTCTGTCTAATTTTCTTGTGTGAATCTGTGTTGTTACTCTCTTAGTTTTCTTGTTCATAATTTTGTACTCCTTTACTTTTTTGATATCTATATTAACAATCCTTATAGGATTGAAGTTTTATATAAGATAATTTTTATTTCACTTATACTGTAATTGAAGCATCGATTGGATATGTAAACAAACTCTTTTTATTTAAAGCGGAAGATACATAGATCAATCTATTATCTTTTACAAGTTTTCCATCCTTGATTTCAACATTTTCACAACCATATACTTCCTTAAAAAGTTTAACTGAGTCTGTCTTTTCATAATTAAGATTATATAAATCACAACGATCTTTTAGTTTCTCATCCTGTTCAATCATTGTTCTGTTGAAAATGCTCATCCAATGCTGATAATTCTTTTCTAATTCTGATTTATTCTGATCTTCTTCGGAAAGAATTTTATCTGTATATAACCAATAGTCACCCTCATCAGCTCTGAAAATCTTGTCAAAAACATTCACTGTTTCATTTTCCGAAATATTCATTTGACCAATTAAATCAGACATTGAAATATTCATCATATCAACTAAGCTACCCCATTTTTTATGATTAAAACATGGTTCGCCTTTGTATTCCATGAAAACTTCATTAGTACAAGTTTCATCACTTTTAAATTCTGGAATACCATCAAATATGTACGTTTTGACATCAAAATCATCAACTTCTATTTTAACAACATGAGTTTCTACAAACCATTTTCTTTTGATATTCTTACCAAGTAATTTTGTTCTTATATCTATATTCACTCCTTGAATTATTTATTGTTATCACTTTTGAACCAAAATCTTAGAAGTAAAATGATAAGCCAAACTCCAGTTGCCATCAACCATTTAAATTTTAGTCCAAAACACATGCAAATCAACTTAATTACTCCACAAGTGATTCCCCAATAGATACCTGCACACAAGATTGTAACCAATAAATATACGATAGCGTATAAACAACCAGAAGTTTTATTGTTTTTTAATTTACTCATATGTATATTCTCCTATTTAACATCTGGTTTCTTTTCTTTTCTATCAGCTTTTTTAGCTGCAATTTCCTGTTTACTCAGTTCATTTTTAAGTTTAGCCATAATACTCTTCCACTCAGCTACAGGAAGTTTATGAGATACATTCTTGCCAGCTCTATCCGCTACTTCATGAGTATACTCAACTGTACCCGTTTTATATGGATTCTTCTTGTACTCATATACCTTTCCAACTTCTCTTCTCTTGTTCATTTTTTCTACTCTGTTCATAATGTTTTCTCTCCTTTTAATATGTATTATTTTATATAATTAGATGAAATGCTAGTTTCGTCAGGAAATCGACCCTTGAAATACCCAATAAAATCAAGGATTTTTTATTTTACCTAACTCATACATTTCATGTAATCATCTGGTTTGATGATGTATGTAAACCTGTCTGTAATATATTTATACTTGATAAGATATTTCATCTTAGATGTTGAATTTGTTTTTATATGAATTACTGGATGATAACGTTCACCAAATTCATTAATAGAGAAATTTATCGAGAATTCTGATTCATATACTTTCCCAGTCTTCTCATCTACTCTTTTAACATTAATTGAATCAAGTAAAACATTGTATTCATCAATCATAAATGAACTATCATAAATACGTTGTTCTTTTTCAACAATAATTACTTTTGCAATCTGAGCATTATCTTGAATATTGACGCTCTCTTTTTTCATAAGTATATTCTCCTTTCTTCTATTTTTTAACAATGGATCGTATAGGACTCGAACCTATGACCGATCGGTTATGAGCCGATTGCTCTAACCAACTGAGCTAACGATCCATAAAATTGTTTATCTTGGACTCGAACCAAGGTTTGTGGGGATGCCACCGTGCTTCCTATTACACCAATAAACAGCCTATATACTTAGGAGGTGAAACAAAATGAAAACGAAACATTTTGTTCTGTCTCAATTTTACAGCTGACAATTGAGACAAACAGCGGATACTGGATTTGAACCAATATTCCTAGACTCAAACTCTAGTGTGCTGACCGTTACACTAATCCGCCATAGGTGGTTAATACCACCTTCATTTATATATTCGCTCTTTTTATTTTAGAGATTTATATATATTTGTTATCTGATTGAATATAATCTTTTCTGGAAAAGTAAAGCAAGTGATAATATCATACATTTGTTTACCAATAACAAATGGTGCAAATAATACAAATATAAATGCGGTAATCCACGATATAATTTGTATAGTATCCCATTCGTCAAAATCAAAAACACCTTCCGGCTCTTTACCAAGACACACATTTTTAAACAACCAATATGATGTATACAACATAACTACACCAATTACCAACCACATAATACTTGTTCCAATTTCATAGTTAATACATCTTTTACTTAGCAACTGAATATATGGAACAATATTTTGTGAAGACCAGTCCATTGCAATTCCAAATTTCTCACATAAAGCGTTTAAAACTTTAACTACTTCATCTCCCATTTACATATTCTCTCCTGTCCACTCATCCAAATTATACATTTTATCAATCTCATCACGTAACAACTCTTCTTTTTTAGACAACCTAGTTCTTTTGCTAATACTATCACTTTTGTTTATTTTCTCATGTAAATTCTTAAGCTTATTTATTATCTCACGTTCTCTTGCAACCATATCCAATTCATCTGCTACGTTAATTTCAATTTTTTCTCCACACCAAGGACAGTATTTAATTGGATAATTTTTTATAATTTCATAATCATCCTCATAATCTTGTTCCACATAATCATAATTCAAACACATCTGAGGATATCCATGATAAATCCAATCTTCAATTCGCACCAAATCATCATTAGTGAATAATGTCACAGGGTTATTTCTCATCTCATTACAGCACCATTTAATAGGCTTGTACTTATATTTATCACACTGAGAAAGCTTAATTTTTACTAAGTCAATTTTCATTTATGTATTCTCCATTTTTATGATGCTATTAACTTTGTTGATTAATTCTGTTGGATCACTCATTATACGGCATAGAAATTCGCCATTGCGATAAACATCATACACATAATCAAATTCGCTTCTTCCCCAACAATCGCATCCATTTTCGATTTTACTTTTCTTTACTGTGAACATTTTACCCCCCCCCCAATTATTCGGTTTAAAATTTCTTACCATGCATATATGGTCTTGTTTTATTGAACTCCATCTTCTTTAAGATTGCTTCCTCTAAATCGATTCCATAATACTCAGCCATATCGAAACACCTAATAATCACATCAGCTAACTCACTTGGAACTCCTTCTGGTTTTCCATCTTCACGATAATATGTTTCTGTGGCTTCTCTTCCATTTCTAAATTCTTCGAGAACTTCCGATACTTCACTATGAATCAGCGCAACAAAATCTGTTGGTTTAGTTGAAACGTTTCTGAATCCATGTTCTTTATTATTCTGACCAACTTCTTTTACAAAATCGTTTAATTTAAGTTCTGACATATGTATATTCTCTCCTGTTAAGCAAATCTAAATTTTTTACAATCAATTTTATGTGGTGTCCATGCATTTTCACTTGGTATTGGTTTTAATATATCTTCTGGTAATTGAATTTCACAATGATTTGTGAATCTGCACACAATACAATACATTTTCTTATATTCAAAAACTCGATCTTCTCTTGACATTTGTTCATATTCTTTCATCATATGAGAATATAATAAATCAGATAAAACTTGTTTTCCTTCTTCTAATTCAATACATTTCTTTTTACATTCAGCTAGTTCTACGGATGTATCGATTAATTTTTGTTTTAAAATCTTTTTCTTTTTACTCATATTAAATTTCCTTATTTTATACCAGTTGAAAACGGAATTTCATCTGATCTTCCGATCTGCAAATTTCCTTGTGTTTATTGAGATTTTGGAAGATCGCATGAAATGGAATTTTGTAGAATTCTGAAGCTTCTGTGATTGAACTGAACTCCAGATCATCATTTAGACATTTTACTCTCTTTGAAGCTTTTTCTTTGGCGCTTTTCCAATTTTCTTCTCGTCCCCATCTATAAGATTCTATTCCTTTATCATAAGTCATGAATCCGTAGCTTCTCTGTCCTGTTACATATCCAATCATTTCCTTCACCATACTATTTTTATTCCACTTATATATTCGCTTATCAAATCAAAACAAGTTTTGTATACTCTGGTTTAAGATTTGATTTACGCCAAACAGCGTGCATATACTCGATAGAATCTGTTCCGCCTCGTTTTGGTACACCATTCTTATCATAAATAGTAAATCCAGCAGCATCTTTTTTATCTGTAAAACTAATTCTTTTGTGATGCACGAAACACCATTCAGGCATATATTTATTGAAGAATTCTTCTTTATTCTTTCCACCAAAGAAATTCAGTCTTAAAAGCATAACAACATATCCATCATCAGCCACATCATCTATCGCCTTTTCAATAATTGGAATTGCATTTCCAAAAGGAGGATTTGAAATAATCATATCTGGTTTATATCCAAGATCTGTAGTTAGATAATCACATTTATGTTCCGCAAAACTATCTTCTCGAATATCATATGTACGAACATCACATTCACCAAACACATTCTTAATTGCTGTTGGATATGACATTGGATGATAAGCATCTTTTTCTGTCTTAGGATTTCCACCAGCAGTTGAATCCACGATAATATTATGTTTCCAATCAAACGAAATGTTTTCTTCAAATGCTTTTAAAAATAACTCAACATCTTCAATTGGTGTTACATAATAATCAGCAATATGTCCATCTCTTGAATTGCTTCTTTTTGTACTACTCATTTATACATTCTCCTTATTTATCATTTGAAAGAACTACTTTATAATCGTCCTTTACAGCGATGGTCACTTCTCTCTGAAACTTACATATATATATATATTCTCCTACTCAGAATCGAAAACTAAGCTTCCGTCCATTCCAAGATAAATCATACAATTATCTAAAATATCATCTGCACAAACTTTAGGAGTTTCTAGGACAATATGTAAATTTGGATAATGCTTTTTATATAACTCCAAGATTTCAATCAGATTTTCCAGATCATATTCTGCATCAGAATTATCTACAAGCAGTTTATCTAAATCTCTTTTAACATCATCTAATTTCTTTTGAATTGGAGATAACCTAGCTTTTAATTCTCTTAATCTTCTTAATTCTTCTTCCACTTATATATTTACCTCTCCGATGTATAACCATTTAATACTTCTACTACACAATCTATATCCGCCTTCTTCAATTGAATCTGGATCTACTAACGGAAAATAAACTACACATGGATATTTATCTGGAACCTTAGAAAATTTTCCACCTCTGTTATAATATTCTCTCGTTGTTTCCAAAATTTCTCCAGTCTCTTCATTAAACCGTCTTTTGAAACCATAATAATCTTCGCAATATTCTGACGCTAAAAAGAAATTTTCTGTATGTTCAATAAAAGATATCATCTCTTCTTTTGAATTAATTTTAGTCAAAGGTAATATTGGATAGTATGCTTCACAAACATCTATCCACCAATTAGGAGCAAGAGAATTTTCAGAAAAACCACCTAACTTTTTAAATAACATACATTTTCTATTTGAGTGATATATGCAATTTCCACAATTATGATTATCCAGTTTCAATCCGTATTCATTCCGCATACCTTTATTATTTGTTGGAAGCAGTTTACCATCTACTTCTATATACGCTGGATGTAAAGTAAATTCATCTCCAGTTTTAATAATATTTTTACAGGTGTTCAATAAAAAATGTTTATTTGGATCACTTACAACCAATCCCATTCCACCTACTCCTTATCTTTAACAAAAATGCTTAGTAGCAATATAAATAATCGGAATAAATAAAAATATGATGATATTATCTACAAATCTATCTGTCACTTCACCATAAAGAATTTTTTCCAGAATCATCCAGATAAGACAATATCCATATGTAATTGCTAATGTTAAAAATATCCGTTTCATCATTCCTGACCTCATACAACTAAAATATTTTGTCGTATTAATATTCTCCTATTCTAATACTTTCCAAGTGACAATTGCACTTCTATAGAAATACTCTGGATCACCAGAATAAAGCTTTCCTCTAGTTAAATATTTACCATTATTGATTATCTCACCTGTATATTCTCTCCGAGGAAGAAGTAAACAATCATCACTTGAAAGTAATTTTACTTTTGTATTCAATGGACACAAATTCATATCATAATTCCACTTCATATTTACATCCTTTATTAATACGGATCAGACTCCCATTCACAACCACATGTAAAACATGTATATACATCAGTATAACATGCTAATTGATCATGATAAATAATACAGCCTTTAGCAATCCCTTTTATATCACTACCTTCAAAATAAAACGCTCTAGTTTCTCCGCAGTTAGGACATATATTACATCCTTTGTTAGCTTTCATTCTCTTTTTTTCGAAATCAGTATAATCATTTTTACTTTTCTTTAGAATTTTCATGTTTTCCTCACATTTATCATTTCATCATCATCTACAAAACTTATCTCTATAAAATAATTTTCTTAAAGTACAAATGTCTTTTGGAAGTGAGTCAATATCCTCAGCATTATGTAATTGTTTGACCCATGAATAATATTCATTAGCAAGTGAAGTTGTTAGAGCAGCAATCTTTTTAGTATAACCATTTTTGATAGCTTCATGAGAAATAGAACGCATAAATTTCCAGAATTTATAATATGCAAGTTTTAACTTTACCATATATCCAGAGTTGTCTTCGATTACAAATCCTTCGATGTTTTTACCATTATATTGATAATTATCCTCTGTAACATCAAAATACCATTCATAAAAATCCTGCCAATTTGCAATTTCATATGCTTTTTCTTTAGGTGTTAAACCTAACTGATGAGCAATATCGCACATTGTTTCATATTCATATTTCTTAAAATCCATCTGATTATAAACAATATCCAATAAAAACAATTTATTTACAGGATATCTAATAACATGAGGATCATGCTCCATATCAACATTTTCAAACACAAATGAGACATTATTATCTTTCGCATACAGCTTCATCTTTTCTCTGTTTTCAGGCGTAAGTTCTCTATAAAGAGCCTCTTTTAACCATTCTGCGAATTGACTATCAACAGTAGACTTACTTGCAATAAATAAATCGTCAT
>OLQY01002200.1_pt1 | contig 13143 bp, 15 predicted proteins | sample 1672851 | NCBI WGS metagenome assembly OLQY01 (sample SAMEA3136730, study PRJEB25190) | human gut metagenome | reverse complement strand
TATATAATACACCGAATAATCTTTCATGTCAACAACTTTTTTAAACTTTTTTTACTTTTTTGTTTTACTTGTTCAAATTGCTATCTATATCAATTTCCTAACACTTACATATTGCCGTATCTCTTTCTTATAATGTAAAAAAAACCTTATAGAGCAATTTATGCTTTTTAAGGTTTACCATTATATTTTATTTTTTCTTTCGGATCTTTATGATTATTCCAATTACTATAATCCCAAATATCGCAACCGTTATAGTTCCTATTAACAAACTATTATTTGACTTATTTTCATCATAACTTTTTTGATAAACATCTTTTGCTTCTTGATAAAGTTTTGTATTTTTAATTTTCTCTAGGAAACTATAATCTGCTTCCTCTCCTGCTTTACCATCTTCCTCTCCCATCTTACTTGCAGTTTCTAACAACTCATTTTTTTCTTCTGTATACTTACTTATATATTTCTCATACGCTTCTTTATAATATTGTTTAAATTTATCTAAATCATATGTTTTTTCATTTTTGTCTTCTTCATTATATATCATTTCATATGCATTACTTTTTGCATTTGCTTCAATCTCATTATAATATTCTTGTTCTTTTGTATCATAACTCTCTTTATAATACTCTACATATACTTTTTCTATAATATTTGATGGCAATTGATCTAATTGATATGTTTCTGTGCTTATTGCATCCTGTTCCCATTTTCACTAGCTAATTTTATTGTATTACTTTTTATTTCATCTTCAGCCTTCTGAAATGAATCATTGAGTGCCTCTTTATAATCATCATTTTTTTCCTCCCTAATAACAGTTTATATATTATACCTTAATAAAATCATACCTATCTATTATGTAATTATAATCTTTAAAACAAAGCCCTTCTTTCATCAATATCTTGTTATTTTTTATTAATTTTAAATTTTTATAAAAAAATTAGCACTCTACTATTGACAGTGCTAAAAAATGTGTTATAATACAAGTGTAATCGGGGGATACCCGATGGAAAGGTTTCATGAACAACGGCTGCGATTATTAATCACAACCGCTAGGATGTAAAAAAATTGGAGGCGATGTATATGAAATTCTTCCCTAGAACAAACGATTTATTTGATGATGTATTTGATGATATGTTTACTTCTCCATTCTTTTCAAGTCGTAATGACATGGTGATGAAAACAGATATCAGCGAAAAAGACGGATATTATCTTTTAGATATGGAACTTCCTGGTTGTAAAAAAGAAGATATTCAGCTAGAACTACATGATGGATATTTAAATGTTAGTGCTGCTCATAACACAAACAAAGAAGAAAAAGATGATAAAGGTAATATCATTCGTCAGGAACGTTATAGCGGTAATTTCTCTCGTAGCTTCTATGTTGGTGATTCTGTTACAGAAAATGACATTAAAGCTAGCTATGATAACGGTGAATTAAAGATTACATTCCCTAAGGAAACTGCAAAAGTTCCTGAAAAGAAAACTATTATGATTGAATAACAGAAAAGGTGGTTTAGCTGACCACCTTTTTTATTTTATTTCATTTTGATATATTTTAGCTATTGCAATTAAGATCCGCATTTCAAAATAAGCAGAAATTAGAAATCCAACTATTCTTATAAATGTATTTCCAACATTAATACTCATCAATAATATAGAGTTATATATTAATGTCCATATTACTAGAAAAAGACATGGTAACAACACTTTTAACCAGTGTTGCAGCACAAAGTTAAAACTAGAGGAAATAAGCTGCTTCACTTTATATTCTTTATCCATTATTTTAAAAGCTATTACGGCAGCTACTATCATATAAAACAGTGAAAAAACAATAGACGCCAAAGAAGCAAGCCAATTTGATACAGTTAGAAATTGTATGCTAATTATACTAGTTAATGTCTGAAAAACATTTAATATGAATACACATAATATTTGAGGCAACAAATGTTCTATATAATGCTTTATATCTTGAAAATGGAGAGAAGATTCGCGAACTCTTTTTAAAAAGATCGCATATATAACATTATTCAAAATAATCACTGCTATTTCAAATGTAAAAAATACTACTAAATACGCCCCTATTGACAGTGAATTAGCATTTTGTATTACTGTGGAAAAGAATGTACTACATATATTTCCTAACAATATAAATAGAAGTAAGTATAGTGTATATCCTTTCTGAAATTTCTTTATATCCCGATATTGTTGTTTTATATCCTCTATAATTTTATATCTATTCCTAGTAATATTTAACTGCATTTTATTCTACCTTCTTTCTAGCCTTATTTTCATCTTTCTTTTTCTTGTTCCAGAATGGCCCCTAATTTCCCTCCTGGATGAAATTTATGAAAATCATTTCTAGAGAATTTTCTTTTTTCAGATATTTCACATGCAATTGCATCTCCAAGCACTAACATCATAGTAGTAGACGATGTTGGCGCAAGATTATTAACATCCGCTTCAACTGGCTTTGGATATAATAGTACTCTATCACATTTTTTCGCAAGATTGGAATCTTGTGAACCAGTAAACGCAATCAATTTACTTCCTATTTTATGAAGCGGTTCTATCGTCTGCAATACTTCTTTAGTTTCTCCGCTATTTGACATAAGGATAACTATGTCATCGCATTCTATCATCCCTAGATCTCCATGCATAGATTCTGTAGAATGTACAAAGAAAGATGGAATTCCTAAACTCGCAAAAGTAGCCGCAAGTTTTTGCCCAATATGTGCTGATTTTCCAACACCCATAAAGATTACCTTTCCCTTACACTCATCGATTTCTTCCGCAATAGTTTTATATTGATTCATATCCATTGATAAAAGTGTTTCAATGGCTTCTTTTTCGCAATGTATCACTGATTCAATCCTAGACCTCATTATTACCATTCTCCTTTATCCAATCATAAGCAAGTTTCATTCTTTTTAAGCCTTCTTCAACCTTACTTCTCGGACATCCTACGTGAAAACGCAGATGATTTTTTCCTTCGTACATTGTCCCAGCCATGACTGCTACTTTCCCTATATGAACTAATGCATTTTGCATTTCTTCATCTGTTATATGCATCTTTTCAAAAGAAATCCATAAAAAGTAACATCCTTCTGGTGGTATAATTTCCCAATCAGGCATATTTTCTTTAATATAGTTTAAGCTATAATCTATATTTCCCTGTATATAATTCAATAAAGCTTCTAGCCATCCTTCACTTTGATAAGCCGCAATCGTAGATATAACCCCTAATACAGCTGGAGAATTTACATACTCCGTATATCTTGTCATTTTTTCAAATTGATCACCCAACTGCTTATCTTGAATAATAATATACGATCCTCCTAAGGACGGCGTATTAAATGCTTTTGATGGCGATGAACAAATGACACTTGTAATGTTTTTGTTGAAACTCATAAACGGAGTGAACGTAGACCGAAAAACTAAATCCATATGAATGTCATCAGATATAACTGCATTCCCTGTTTCTTCGCATAACTGTGCTATAGTTTCTAATTCCTCTTTCTTCCATAATCTTCCAACAGGATTATGAGGATTACATAAGAGAAAAATTTTTGATTGTTTTAAACAGTTTTTTAGTTCGTCAAATGGTATTTCATATCCCTTATTTGTTTCTTTCATTTCACAACGTATTAGTTTTCTCTTATTATTTTCAATTACATGGAAGAAGGCATCATACGCAGGCACAAGCATTGTTACTCCATCATTAGGCTTACTTAGCATCTGTATCATTTTCGCAACAGAGTACATAACACTTGGACTATAATAAATCCATTCTTTTTCTATGTTACAAGAGAATCTTTTCTTATACCAGCCACAAATAGAAGAAAGGTATTCTTCATTTCTCCAGCGGCTATATCCATATATAGGATGTTGAATCCTTTTATTCACAGCTTCGAATATTTCTGGCGAAACCGCAAAATCCATATCAGAAATAGTGAATGGAAGCAGTTCAGGAACGCCAAAGCGATCCTGAACATAATCCCATTGGGTACAATATGTATTTGTTCGATCAATTATCGTATCAAAATCATATTTCATATTTATCCCTCATTCATTTGCATAGCTTTATCTACTTGTTTACGTAATGCATAAACCTGTGTTCCGACAATAACCTGAATTGTATGTTCATCAAGGTGAACAACCGCAATACCACCTGCATTTTTAATCTCTTCTTCATTAATGATTGATACATCTTTTAGTTCCAAACGTAAGCGAGTTACACAGTTATCAATTGAAATAACGTTATCTTTTCCACCTAATGCTTTTAACATTGCAATACCTTTATAATTTGATAATTTCTGGAAATCAGAACCCTCTTCGTTTTCCATAGAAACTTCAATTTCTTCTCTTCCTGGAGTTTTAATATCAAATTTGATAATAGCCCAACGGAAGATAAAATAATATAGAACAAAGTAGAACGCCATGAAGCAAACTGCAATTGGCCAACCTGTATCAGTACCACGAAGAACACAAAATGTAATAAACTGAATTAAATCACCAGTATATCCCATTAATACACCTAAATATGGAAGAATCATATTTGCAAAACCATTTAAGAATGCATGTACTAAGAATAACGGTGGACAAGCGAATAAGAATAAGAATTCAATTGGTTCAGAAATTCCACCTACAACTACTGTTAAACATCCAGTAATTAACATACCTTTAATTTTCTTACGATTTTCTGGACGAGCACAACGATACATTGCAAGTGCTGCACCACACAATCCATATTGAATCATTAGCTTACCTTGTCCCATTTTACCAGCTAAGTCCATAGGAATATCCATATTGTTTTGTACATATGCTAAGAACATATTTAAAGTTCCCATATATTCTTGTCCAGCAATAACTGCTGTACCTCCAATTGGAGTAAATCTGAAAGTACTTGTCACTAAATGGTTTAATCCAAATGGAATAGTTACACGTTCAGCCACTGCATAGAAGAACCATCCAATAGGACCAGATGTAGAAATCCATTCACCAATCATCTTAAAGAATGCATAGAATGGTTGCCAGAAAATTGGAACAATCACTAAGCCAAACACTCCCATAATAACTAACATTGCAATAGGTGCTAAACGAGGTCCGCTATAGAATCCTAATGCTTCTGGGATTTTTAGAGTTGCAAATTTTTTATATAGCCAAACCGTCATTAAACCTGCAACTATACCACCTAGAACACTAGTATTATAAGTTTGAATTCCTAATATACTTGCCTGTCCTGCTGTACTCATTTCTTCTGCCGCAACCAACTGATCTGTCAAAGTCAAATAGAAATTTGTCCCTATATGCATAGCCATAAAGCTAACTAAACCAGTAAATGCACCGTACTCTTTTTCATCCTTCATTAGCCCAATAGGGATTGCCATAGCAAATAATGCACCTAAATTATTAAATGCAAATAGCCCCCCCAATTGTGTCATGAATTGGAAGAAATTGTTAACAATCGTATTTCCTAATAGAGGAATTGCTTCAATCATACTTTCATTGGTAAATGCAGAACCAATTCCTAATAACATACCACAAACGCTTAATAAAGCAATTGGGTACATAAATGTTTTTCCTAAGTTTTGGAAAAACTGCCACAAGCTTCGTTTTTTCTTTTCCGCCGCCATAAATTCTCCTCCTCTTTTTATAAACGGAAAAGACCTGTCAATATGCATTTGCATAATCAACAGGTCTTGCCTTTACAGTAACAATCCTTTATTCACTTATTTTATATATATGAATCATAATATAGAATAATTCATTTTCGTGCAGTTTATAATCATATCGATTCCAAACATACTTTTCTATATTTTCTAAACATTGCTTTATATCTGTATTTTCTTGTAATACTCTCTCCATAAACTCTTTATCAATTTTACTATCTATAGATCCTTGTTCATGCATAAATATACGTTGACCTAAATATTTAAGATGCATAAATAATCTTTTTTCTGTAAAGCTACTGTAACTAAGCTTTGTATGGAGAGATTTCTCTATAATAGCAAGTACTTCTTTGCAAAAATCTAACACAGCCTGTGCACTTTGTCCAGAATGATTTACATTGATTAAATGAATAGCAATAAACCCTGCTTCATCTTCTGGTAGTGCAATACCTGTTCGTGCATGTATATAACGCAAAGCCCATAGACTAACTTTATATTCATCAGGATATAGTGTCTGTGTTTCAGAAAGAAGTAAATTTGGTATTGCAATATTCTGTTTTTTTCTTTCAATTGCAAATGAAATATGATCTGCAAGCAACATGACAAACTGGCTGCTTACACCACCTTTGAATTCTTTATTTGCCCTTTTACAAATATTTTGTGAGATTTCAAAGTATTCAATCGGTGTTTTTTCCAGCATCTTATAAAATGCTTCTTTTTGAGCATTTTCTACAACATATCTTTTCTGAATTTAAGTTTCATCTAAATCATCACCGACATGTTTTTTAAAACCGATACCAGGGCCTGTAACGATCATTTCTGTTTTATCTTTAGAAAACGTGGCCACTGTATTGTTGTTAAAAATTTTAATAATTTTCATAACAAATTTTCCTCCTAAAAAAACAAAACAGACCATATAGCTATCCCCAATAGCTTATATATGGTCTTGCCTCTACAGTAACAACCCTTATATCTGCTTTTAGTATAGCATTTAAATGAAACCGTTGTCAATAGTAATAATTTCGTATTTTTTCATTCCTGAATTTGAAATAACATATCTTTCGTATTTACTAAACCAGTCTGTAAATTTGTAATTTTCTGAAATTCTTTTGCTGTAGAGACTACCATAATAGTCATATCAATATCTTTTTGATACAATTCTTTATCTAATGAGATAATTGTATCCCCTTCTTCTACCTGATCACCTAATTGTTTACACGCCTGAAATCCTTCTCCATTTAATTTCACCGTATCAATTCCAATATGCACCAAGATTTCTACACCCTTTTTCGTCTGGATACCAAAAGCATGCTTTGTATCTGGTAAAACAATGATTTTTCCAGATACTGGTGCAGATACCGCAGTATTTTCATTTTCAGGTACTACTGCACATCCTTCCCCCATATAACCACCTGAAAAAACGGGATCATTTACATCTTTTAATGATTTAATCTCTCCCTTTACAGGTGATACGATATTTACCATTCGCTTTTTAAAAAACATCTTAATACCTCCCATCTGATGCAAAAAAAGGCATGAATCTTCATTAATGAAAACCCATGCCTGATTGAACAGTAACATCTTTAACTTTTCATCTATATTATGTGACTTTTCTTACAACTTGTCAATAGATATCTTATTATTTCCATTAAGTGGAAAGTATAAAGATAGCATCTCTTAAACACTTATCATCAAATATATCCGGACATACTACCATATGATATGGAAAATCTTTTCGCATATCAATATCATCCAACACCACATATGAAGTAATCTTTGGATGATCTTTTAAATATCCCTGAATAGCTGGCGTTTTAAGAAATCCATAGTCATCAGTAGTTTTATCTATAATGTAATCTTCTAATCCATAGATTCCAAATAACTGTTTCAATGCTCTAACAGATCTAGTAAACTTCCATGAAGATGAAACTACGACTTTCGCATCACATTTATCCAGTAATGTCTTTAATCTAGTTATTGCCTCTTGCTTCCATCCAGTGTACACCATAGCTAAATCATATTCATTCATATCATGAAATAATAAATAATCCCGTTTACATAATTGTTCCTTAACTTTATCCAAATTACAAGACTCAAACTTTCTTCCTCTACACGGAAAGAGCACTCCATCAATATCAAGAAAAACCACTTTCATAGAAACACCTTCTCTCTTACTTGCAAAATCATTAAACAACATATACAATACATTTGAAATATATAGGAGAGTATTATGACACTACAAGAATTATCTACTTATAGACAACAGTTATTAAATATCCCCTTTTCTTTTTATACGGATATTTTCACAAAAGCTATATGGGGAGATATGGGTGAAGATACAGCTTCAGTTACTTTAACTATACAAAATGATGGCTGGCACATACATTTTATTCGCACTCAAAGCGGTGAACCCTATCCTTTAAGTGATACAGTGTGCAATATTATTGATGAATATGAAAAAGATTTATCTGATGATGAACTTTATGAGTTTTTAGCTCATCATGGAATCCTGCAAGAATTTGACAATTATACAAAGACATTGAAACGATAGCATCTAGCTATCTTTTTCTTTACTTAAAGTATACCATATTGTTATCTATATAAAAAAGAAATCCATCTTTAATCTGACAGATTTCCAAAAAAGACTCTATTATATAGTACTGCTTCGCTCGATGGATTGTAAACTGCGGCTTTTTCATTATATTGAATCGCTTTTTCGATATCATGTAGCCAATAATAACAAACACATAATTGTATGGCAGGCAAGTAGCCATAACACTCTTTTCTTATAAATCCGCCACGTTCTTCTTTCATTGGAGTCTGTAAAGCTAAATTATACCAGAAAGTGGCTTCCTCCCATCTAGATTGATGGATAAAATAATCTCCTATCGCACAACATATTTCAGCTCTAGGCTCATCATATATAAAACTTTTAAGATATGCGATAATCCCTTTTTCCCTTTTTTCTAATGCCATAAAACAATTCCCAGCTAATAGACATGCTTCAATCTGATTTTCTTTCCATCCTTTTCCTTCTTTTAGATAGGCTTCAAATATTCGAATTGCTTTATGATACTCTCCATGATCATATAACTCTCTTCCATAATAATACTGTTCTCTAGGATCTAAACTCTTCTTTTGTTGAATCAACGCTTCATATATAGCTAAATTTCGATTAGGATCTGATACTTTTGTTTTTTTATGCATAATTGAGATATCCTCATATACTATAATACCAGCTGGTGTTATAGCTTCATGAACAGCACCATTCCATTGATGATTCATTTTTCTATTCAATAGCCGTTCTCGATAGAAGGTAAATGTAGGGTTTCCTTCTTTATCAAACGCAGTGTGATATTTCATCATTACCATAGAAACAGTATCGGATATTCGTTTTTTTAATTCACATAGTTTTTGCTGGTCTTCTTTTAAAATGATATCATCTGCATCTAACCACATGATAAAATCTTTACTAGCTTTGGAAAACGAGAAATTTCTAGCTTTGGAAAAATCATTGCACCAAGGAAAATCATAGATATGATGTGTATACTTTGATGCAATTTCTTTTGTCTTATCTGTACTTCCAGTATCGACGATAATGATTTCATCCGCAAAGCTTGTGATGCATTGTAAGCATCTTTCTAACACTTCTTCCTCGTTTTTTACTATCATACAGACACTAAAAGCTGTCATATAGTACTTAATTTATCTGATATACAATCAGATAAGCATTTACATTATTATTTACACTGCATACGTTAATTCCTTCATTGCTATCACTAACCATACGCAAGCAATCTCCTGCATCCAATTCCAATAATACTGTTCCTTGTGTAAATGTTCCTACTTGCTGCATAGGCATTCTTGATTCTTCAATTGTCATAGAGTGATTTAGTTCTAAACAAACTGCATCTCCATAACTTGGTGCAGAGGAAATCATACAGCCGAACTGTACAAGATAGGTACCTTCCTGCGCTGTTATGACACTTTGGTAATCATCAGAAATAGTGAATCCATAAGGAATTGTTCCTATATCAAACACAAAACCTTCCTGTGAACAAAATTGTTTATCTGTATAGGAATGTAAACTTACTGATGCATGTGGATATCCTGGGGCAGCTTCTCCTGCTGGACCTGTTGCACCTGTAGCTCCTGCTACACCTGTTGGTCCAATTGGCCCACATGGTCCTGTTAATCCTCTTTCACCTTGCTCACCTTGAGGACCTACAGGTCCTGTTTCCCCCTGTTCACCCACAACACCTTGTACCCCTGTTACACCCTGAGGTCCTCGCAATCCCTGTAAACCTTCTCTACCTTGTGGCCCTTGAAGACCTCTTGGCCCTTGTGCACCTCTTTGTCCTCTTGGGCCCATTGGACCAGTAGCTCCTATCACTGTCTCAACATTCGAACAATTCCAGCTAACTCGTCTTTGATCTTGCTCATTTTGATTTCTATCATAATCAGCGAAACCTTCTTGCATCATTTCATCATCTAGCTCAGTAGAATCAAATTCATCATAGTTATATCTATTTCGATACATAACGCTCCCCTTTCAAGCTTTTATCACTGCTCACTTTACTATATGCGAACAGAGACAATTGTGTTAGTAAAAAAATACAAGCATAGCTCATATCATGGGAGAATACAAAAAAAACTGCATCTTATTCAGATAGAATAAAGATACAGTATTTTCTCTATGATTAAATATCCATGTATTTCTGAGCTGCAGTTACAATTGCCATTTTAAATACTTCTTCTGCATTACATCCACGAGACAAGTCGTTGATTGGTGCATTTAAACCTTGAAGGATTGGACCGATTGCTTCGTATCCACCTAAACGAGCCGCAATTTTGTAACCAATATTTCCAGAATCAATATTAGGGAAGATAAATGTATTGATTTCCCCTGCAACTTTAGAATCAGGTGCTTTTAGTTTCGCAACTTCTGGAGCTACCGCACAGTCAAACTGTATTTCACCTTCAACTTCAAAATCCAAAGGCATACGTTTCAAACGTGTAGCTGCTTCTTTTACTTTTTCAACACTTGCACCTTTCGCAGAACCTAAAGTAGAGTAAGATAATAGACCAACTTTTGGTTCAATACCAAACTGACGAATTGTGTGTGCAGTCTGTAATGTAATTTCTACTAAATCATCTGCAGATGGATCAATATTGATTGAGCAGTCACCCATAACTAGCTGTTCATTTTCTTTTAATAAGATAAAGCAGCTTGATACGATAGAGTTACCAGGTCTTGTTTTAATCAGCTGCAATGCTGGACGAACTGTATCTGCAGTTGAATAAGTAGCACCACCTAAAAGTCCATCAGCGCATCCTAATTCTACATACATTGTACCAAAGAAGTTTCTATGAAGACATGCTTCTCTAGCTTGAGCTTCATCTAATTTACCTTTACGTAGTTCTACTACTTTAGTAACCATCATATCCATATTTTTATATTCGATTGGATCTAGAGTTTCGATACCTTCGATATCCCAACCATTCGCTGCTGCTGCACCAGCGATTTCTGCACGGTTTCCTAATAATACAGGAACCAAAATATTTTCTTTGTGTAAACGTACTGCCGCTTCCAAAATACGTGGATCGGAACCCTCAGTGAAAACGATTCTAGTTCCTTTTCCCCTAATTTTTTCAATTAATTTGTTAATCATAAAAAAGCCTCACTTTCCTAACCATAGTTTATTATACACCGAGTATTTGCATAAAAAAAGCGGTTTCTCACAAATGATTTTTTTCACAAGTAAAAACCATTAAATATACTTAGAATTTAGATAAATCTATACATTTTTAGTAAAATCTTCACTTGTTTTTCACAAACAACCCCTTTATAATTATTGGTGCAGAGTAGATCAGAAAGCGTTAAGTATCACCTGAACGGGGAGTTGTCAGGTGGGCGAAAAGATTTTTCTTGCGGTTTTTTGGTCGCATCCCGCTGTTGCATAAGAAATAACTTAAACCTCTTTTTCATATGCAATATCGGAAAGGAGGTTTTTTATATGAACTTTGCGAAAGAAATTTTTGAAATTCCAGCATTAATCAAATCAAGTACCAAGGAACTTCGAAAAGTAACATCTCTTACTGGAACTGCTATGCTTACAGCTTTAAATGTGGCAGTTGGCTCTTTATTTATTCCAATAACACCAACCTTACGCATAGGTTTCTCCAGCTTGCCTGCAGCTGTTTCTGCAATGTACTATGGTCCAATCTGTACAGGAATAGCTGGTGTAATCGCAGATACTTTAAAGTATATCATACGACCTGATGGTCCTTACTTTCCGGGATTTGCTTTAAATGAATTTTTAACTGGACTCATATATGGCTGCTTCTTTTATAAGAAAAAAATCACATTACCTAGAGTTATTGTTGCCAGAGCATGCATTACTATATTTATCAATCTGATTCTAACATCCTTATGGTTAAACATTTTATATCAAAACCCAATCTTTACAATTGCCCGCTTAATTAAAAACGTCGTAATGTTTCCTATTGATGTAGCATTATTGTACACTATATTAAAAAGTGCTGAGCGTATCAAAAAACAATAAACTTAAGGCCAGAAAGTAATCTGAACTTTCTGGCTCTTTATTATTTTCTACAGATAAATAAATTATGAATTGTCATACCTAATAATTCTGGTTTCTCACAAAGATACAGATGATATTTAAAATATTCATTAAATGATTCATCATCCATCTTATTAATTTTATTAGCTAAAGTTTCACTCAATCCATCTGTTGCAATTTCATGAATAAATGATAAATGTGCATCACGTAATAATGCTCTACATTCATCAACAGTATGGAAAACAAAAGGGTCATCTACTACTCTAAGCCTATCTCTATCATATTCATCAGATTTAAAGAATTCACTGTTATAACAATATTCATTAATTGGAATTAAATCATGTGCAATAAATGCCACATAAATTAATCCATTCTTCTTACAAACTCGTTTTGCTTCTTCTAAACAACGTAGTTTATCTTCTTGATTATGAAGATGATAAAGTGGTCCAAAAACTAATACAACATCAAATGACTCATCTTCATACATACTCAAATCTAAAGCATTCCCCTGTCTTAAATCAATACTGTCATTCTCCGTAATTTTACTTCTAAAAACTTCTACATTATGATGAGATAATTCAACAGCATTTACTTTATAACCCTTATGTGCTAACGCAAAGCTGTATTGTCCAGTTCCAGCTCCAATATCTAGAATAGAATCCCCTTCTTTTAGATATTTTTCTAGATAATGCATAGTTGTCATAAATTCTACACTGGATGCTTTTGTAGTATTCAATCTCCTTTCTTCGTCATAGCTTGAATACATACTTTGTACCTTTTTCTCATCATCTTTGTATGTCTGATATTCACTCATATTTCCACCTTCCCTTTCACTAAAGGTAGTGTCAAATAATAATTAGTTAAAATAGCCCACTACCCTTTATTTATCAGCT
>OLQY01002192.1_pt1 | contig 13170 bp, 9 predicted proteins | sample 1672851 | NCBI WGS metagenome assembly OLQY01 (sample SAMEA3136730, study PRJEB25190) | human gut metagenome | reverse complement strand
CCCTCAACAAAGTTAGGTGCCGATCCGACAAGTTCATCAGATATTTTTTCTGCTTTTTCATATTCGCCTTTTCTGAAATAACAAATTGAAAGATTATCTTTTATGTCCCTGTCATCACTGTTGTAATCATAAGCTTCTTCACAAAGTTTTGTTGTTTCGTCAAGGTCATCGTTTCTAAGTAATTTAAAATAGCCAAGCATACCGTAAATACTTGAATTTCTGTAACCTTCGTTCATCATTGACTGTGCATCCTCAATCGCCTCGTCAAGTCTGCCCTGCTTATAGTAAACCATACATCTTTGTTGCTTTGCCAAATTCTTTTTTTCCGGTGCAAGCCCTTTTACTCTTATAATCGGATCAAGAACTTTTTCCGCCTCGTCGGCATAACCTGTACGTAAAAGCACATATGCATAAGACGATTTCAACTTTACATTTGCTCTGCCCGTTTCACACGCCTTTTTATACCACTCTCTCGCACGGTCCTCGTCACCGATTTCAAATGCTTTGTTGCCGTTTATCGCATAATAGGTCGGCAAAAAATTATATATTCCCACACCTATAGCCACAATCGCAACGGCTATTCCAAGAAATACATTAAACTTAAACGCTACAATAATTATAGCAAGTGCAATAAGAACTGCAATTAAATTCATAAAAATCGTACCTTTCTTTATAAAAATCAAGAGGCTGCAAGCAGCCTCTTAAAATAGTAGTCAAAACCGCTATAGTTTTGTCTTGATTAATATTCGGCAGTACCGACTGTTCTTGGGAACGGAAGTACGTCACGAATGTTAGAAACACCTGTAATATACATAACAGCTCTTTCAAAGCCAAGACCGAAACCTGCGTGTTTGTTTGTTCCGTATCTGCGAAGGTCAAGATAGAAATTATAATCTTCTTCCTTAAGACCAAGTTCTTTCATTCTCTCAACAAGTACGTCGTAATTTTCTTCTCTCTGGCTTCCGCCGATGATTTCTCCGACGCCCGGAACAAGCAAGTCCATAGCTGCAACTGTCTTTTGGTCATCGTTAAGTTTCATATAGAAAGCCTTGATTTCCTTCGGATAATCTGTTACAAACAACGGACGCTTAAATACCTGTTCTGTAAGGTATCTTTCGTGTTCTGTCTGTAAATCGCAGCCCCATTCCACCTTATTGTCAAACTTAACCTTACCGGCTTTTGAATCTTCGATAAGTATATTTACAGCCTCTGTATATGTTACGTGAGCAAACTCACTGTTTACAACGTGGTTTAGACGGTCAAGAAGTTCCTTGTCGATAAATTGATTGAAGAACTGCATTTCTTCGGGAGCATTTTCAAGACAATAGTTAATGATATACTTTAGCATATCCTCTGCAAGTTCCATATCGTCTTTTAGGTCTGCGAATGCGATTTCAGGCTCAATCATCCAAAATTCAGCCGCATGACGTGTTGTGTTTGAATTTTCGGCTCTGAATGTAGGACCGAATGTGTAAACATTTCTAAATGCCATACAGTATGTTTCAACATTAAGCTGACCGCTTACCGTAAGGTTTGCCTGTTTGCCGAAGAAGTCCTGTGAATAATCAACAGTTCCGTCATCATTCTTAGGGACGTTGTTCAAATCAAGTGTTGTAACTTGGAACATTTCGCCCGCACCCTCGCAGTCACTTGCAGTGATAATCGGAGTATGAACGTATACAAATCCTCTCTCCTGGAAAAATTGGTGAATTGCATACGCAATCATTGAACGCACTCTGAACACTGCCGAGAATGTATTTGTACGCGGTCTTAAATGAGCGACTGTACGCAAATATTCAAAGCTGTGTCTTTTCTTCTGTAACGGATAATCCGGTGTAGATTCACCGTCGATTACAACGTTTTCAGCCTTTAATTCAAACGGCTGTTTTGCGTCCGGTGTAAGTACAAGTGTACCTGTTGCCGTAATTGCAGCTGCAATGTTTAGCTTTGAAAGTTCCGCAAAGTTATCAAGTTTATCCGACTCAATTACTATCTGCAAATTCTTAAAAAATGTACCGTCATTTAATTCGATAAAACCGAAATTCTTTGAAATTCTTATGTTTCTTATCCAACCCGATACTGTTATTTCTTTTCCCCCAAACTCATCCTGTTTTCTGAACAAGTCTTTTACAACTGTTTTCATAATCTAAATAATAATCCTTTCAATAGTTATTAAATATAGTAGCTCTGTGCCACCGCTTCGCCTTTTAGGCATCTCCCCTTAAGGAGAGGCTTATTATAGTAGCTTTATTCCTTTTTCTTCGCAAGTCTTACGCATATCGTCCGGCCATACAGATGCCTGTACTTCGCCGATATGAGCCTTACCAAGCATATACATACACAATCTTGACTGACCGATACCGCCGCCGATTGTATAAGGAAGTTCCTTATTAAGAAGTTTCTTATGGAAATCAAGTTCAAGTCTGTCCTCACAACCTGCAATCTTAATTTGCGAAAGAAGTGAATCTTCGTCAACTCTGATACCCATGCTTGAAAGTTCGTAAGCCATATCAAGAACAGGATAATAAACAAGAATATCACCGTTAAGCTCCCAATCGTCATAATCCGGTGCTCTTCCGTCGTGTCTTTGACCCGACTTCAATTCTTTACCGATTTGCATTAGGAATACCGCTTTCTTTTCGCGAAGAAGTTTATTTTCTCTTTCTTTCGGTTCAAGATCAGGGTACATATCCTCAAGTTCTTGCGTTGTTATAAATGTAATTTCCTCAGGGAAATTATTTTCAATACCGCTGAACTTTTGACATACTCTGCTTTGAGTCGACTTCATAGCGGTATATATACGTTCTACAAAACTCTTTAAAGTTTCAACAGTTCTGTCTGACTTATTTATAACAGCCTCCCAATCCCATTGGTCAACGTACATAGAGTGAAGATTGTCCACTTCCTCATCACGTCTTATGGCGTTCATATCTGTATACAAGCCCTCACCCGGATTAAAACCGTATCTGCCGAGAGTCATTCTCTTCCACTTTGCAAGTGAATGAACAATTTCAAGTGTAGCACCGCCGATACAAGGTGCATCAAAACTTACAGGACGTTCAACTCCGTTAAGATTATCGTTAAGACCTGTTTCGGGACGTACAAATAACGGTGCTGAAATTCTCTGCAAATTAAGTGCAGAAATTATTTCATGCTGAAATGTATCCTTTATAAATTTAATTGCTTTTTCCGTTTCGCGTCCGTTAAGATTTGATTTATAGTTTTCGGGAATTATTAGTGACATTTTTTATTCTCCTTTATCAATTATTTCAATATTGTCAAGCGTCTGTTTGAAATTCTGACGTATGGCATTAAGATATTCTTCACGGAGCTTTGCACGCTCCGTCATTTCCTCAGGCGTCAACCCATCGGAACTTCTTGCCTTTTTCGCAAGTTCATTTATTCTGTCAATTTTCTTCTTATCCAAAAGATTTACCTCCCCAAGAAAATATCACTACTACTATTCTAACCCATTTTGAAGAAAAATTCAAGTAAAATATGGGACAATGTGCAAAATTAATATATTAGTCATAATATATATTACAAAACATTGAAAGGAGGCACTCACAATGGGCGAATGTTGTGGAAACGGTTGTCAAAGAGGCGGTTGCGATTTTGATCTTGATATGATTATTTGGGTTCTTATTATTATCGTTATCGTTACTTGTATGTGCAACAACTAATATTACATCAACTCCACTTTCAAAATATCAGTGGCAAACAGCGGTGCTTTTTCGGAAGCACCGCTGTTTTGCGGTATAAAAACATATTTTTAAGTATTATTTTTATTTTTTGAATAAAACTATTGACAAATGATATAGTATACCGTATAATGAATATATGAACAGTTATTCATATATTCAAGTATGGAGGTGCAGATATGAAAAAAAATAACGATAGTAATATTGCGGAAGATAATAAAGATGTCTGTTGTGAAAAACATGAACATCATCATGAACACGAGGACCATTGCGGTTGCGGTCACGATCATCATAAACACGAGTACGAGGCTCATTGTAGCTGTGGACATGAACATCATCATGAGCATGATGACCGCTGCGGTTGCGGTCACGACAATCATCACGAGCATGAAGACCATTGCGGTTGCGGTCACGATAATCACGAACATGGCTGTGGCTGCGGTTGTGGTTGCGAACATGGAGAGGAAGATGAAAAAGTTCTTACTATAAGACTTATAGCCGGTGCAATACTTTTTGCGGCAGGTATCGTAACAGAAAACGTACTTTCTTCCCCATTGATATCTGATATTTTATTTGTAGTCGCTTATATTGTTCTTGGCTATGATATAGTTTGGAATGCGATTAAAAACATATTCAAAGGACACTTATTCAACGAAAACTTCTTAATGAGTATAGCAAGTATCGGTGCATTTGCTGTCGGTGAACACCCTGAGGCGGTTGCTGTAATGCTGTTCTATCAAGTCGGCGAGGCATTGCAGGAACGTGCGGCACAAAAGAGCCGTAATTCAATTACGGAACTTATGGATATTCGTCCCGACTATGCCAATACAGAAGTAAACGGCACGATTACAAAAGTTTCTCCGTCTGAAATTTTAATCGGAGATATTATAATTGTAAAACCCGGCGAAAAAATCCCTCTTGACGGTACAATAACTTCGGGCGAAACATATCTTGATACAAAAGCACTTACAGGCGAAAGCGTACCGCGTAAGGCTGTTACTGGTGATACTGTATTGAGCGGAAGTTTGAATACAGGCTCACCTATATATATTAAAGTAGAAAAAACATACGGCGAAAGTACCGTTTCAAAAATTCTTGATATGGTTGAACACGCTCAAAGCAAAAAAGCAAAATCGGAAAAATTTATTTCCGTATTTGCTAAATACTATACACCGATTGTCGTTGCACTTGCGGTAATAGTTATGTTCGTTCCTCCCCTGTTTCTCGGAGATTTCAGAACTTGGATATATCGCGGACTTATGTTCCTTGTGGTTTCTTGCCCTTGTGCATTGGTTGTATCAATTCCGCTTGGGTTCTTTGCCGGGATAGGTTGTGCGTCAAAGAACGGTATTCTTGTTAAGGGCAGTAACTTCATCGAAAAGCTTGCTAAACTTGATACTGTCGTATTTGACAAAACAGGTACTCTTACAAAAGGTGTATTCGCCGTAAAAGACGTATATTCTGTTATCGACAAAGACGAACTTATAAAATATGCCGCTTATGCTGAATTTTACTCAACACACCCTATCGCAGTATCGGTTAAAAATGCTTACAAAAACACCGTTGACACTGCAAAAATCTTAAACTACACAGAAATTTCCGGTATGGGTATCAGTGCAGATATAGACGGTCATAAAGTTTTAGCCGGTAACGTCAGACTTCTTGAGAGCAACAATATCTCTCACGAAAAAGCAAAATCATACATCGGAAGTATTATATACATTGCAGTTGACGGAAAATTTGCCGGATATATCGTTATATCTGATGAAATCAAAGCTGACAGTAAAGTTGCAATTTCAGCATTGAAACAGCTTAATATCAAATCTGTTATGCTTACCGGCGACGTAAAGAAAAACGCCGATTATACCGCAGAGCAGATTGGTATTGATAAAGTTTATTCGCAGTTGTTGCCACAGGATAAGGTTTCAAAACTTGAAGAAATCCTTTCTTCTAAAAATCCTAAAAAGAATGTTGCATTCGTCGGTGACGGAATTAACGACGCACCCGTACTTATGCGTTCGGACATCGGTATTGCTATGGGCGGTATCGGTTCGGACAGTGCAATCGAGGCGGCTGACGTTGTTCTTATGACTGATGAACCTTCCAAAATTGCCAAAGCATCTAAAATCTCCGCAAAAACTATGTCGGTTATAATCCAAAACATTGTATTTGCTATCGGAGTTAAAGTTCTTGTTATGATTTTAAGCGTACTTGGCATAAGCACAATGTGGCTTGCAATTTTCGCTGATGTAGGTGTATCATTGCTTGCGATTTTAAACTCACTTCGAGCATTATATTACAAAGATTAATCATATATCCCCATATAAGAGATGTCAAAACAAAAAGTTTTGACATCTTTTTTTGTTGTATTTTACAGTATTTACGGCATTAAAAAAATATATTTTAAATTTTTTTGGAATTTTTTTGAAAAATCTCTTGATTTTATTAACATTTTATGGTAATATACTTTACGTAATGGAAAACATTTACAAATAGTAGACATCATATTAACTTTATACAATAGGAGGACTTACTTATGAACAACAATATCTCTGTACTAATAGCAGATGACAACGAAGATTTAGCAAAGGAATTATCATCATACATAGGTGCAAAGCCTAATATGACAGTAACGGCTATTGCAACAGACGGTGAAGAGGCTTACACTCTTATTTCTCAAACCAGACCCGACGTTATAATTCTTGACCTTGTAATGCCGAAACTTGACGGTATAGGAGTTTTAAAGCGTATGCAGACTTTGACATTTGATAAGAAGCCTAAAATCATAGTTTATTCCGTTTCATCAATAGCAATTAAAATGGCTGCGTCAGTAAGTCCTTTAATAGACTACTGTCTTTTAAAACCGCAAAGCAACGAACGTGTATACGAAGTTATTCAAGATTTAACATCTGTTCCTATGGTTAGCGCAATACCGCTTTCACACAATATAACAGCTCAAAAAGCCGAAGAAACAGACCTTGAAACTATCGTTACAGACTTCATTCACGAGCTTGGTGTTCCGGCACATATTAAGGGTTATCAATATATCCGAAGTGCAATAATGATGGTTGTTGAAAATATGGATTTGTTAAACTTCATCACTAAACAGCTTTATCCCGAAATTGCAAAGGCATATAATACCACCGCCAGCCGTGTCGAACGTGCAATCCGCCACTCAATAGAAGTCGCTTGGAGCAGAGGTAAGCCTGAGGTTATGAATGAAATTTTCGGCTACACCATCCACACAGGCAAAGGCAAGCCGACAAATTCAGAATTTATCGCAATGGTTGCCGACAGAATCAGACTTCAATTAAAATAATAAAATATATCTTCTCTCAAAAAAAGTATCCTCTGTTGAGGATACTTTTTTGTTAATTTTCTTGAACTGTTGTTTCTCCGCCGTCTGTTTCGGGAATGTCTGTTTCCTCTGTTGTCGGTACTTCTGTCGGCTCAGGTGTCGGAGCTAAAGTTGGCGTTGGTGTTGATTTAGGTTTATTCTGTAAATCGTATAATCTCATAATAGTTGAGATTGACTGTTCATTTGTATAATTTGATTTAGGTGAGAACATATCGTCGCCCATACCTGTCATTATCTCGGCTTTGTTCATCTGATAAACAGCCTCTTTTGCCCACTCGCCTATTTCTTCATCATCGGCATACTTATAATCCGACAATTTGTAATCCTCATAGAAATCGTTATACCCAATATACTGTGCTGTCTTATACAAAAGCATCGATGCCTCTTCACGCGTAATCGAATTATTAGGTTTAAACGTACCGTCCTCATAACCGCTTATAATTCCTGCCGTACCCAAAAGCGAAACTTCTTCTCTTGTTGTATCGCTGAATTTGACATTCTGCTCTGTCGGCAATTTATCCTTTGCCTTTAGCATATTTGCAAGGATTATGCAGAACTTTTCACGCGTCATATTGTCCGTATACACAAGTGTATCTTTGTATCTGTACGGTGCAACATCAAGCGAATACGCTCTCTTAACTTCTTTTTCTGCCCACTTTGACGGCTTTGATTTATTGAATGTTATATTTGCAAGCGGCATACGATGATTATAGTTCTCCCACTTCTGACCGTCTGCCGACTTAAATCTGTTTCCGTCTGCGTCCTCAACATAGTAATATCCGTCATAATAAACGGCAAGCTGAATAAGTTTATCAAATTCATACTTATCTTTTATTTTATAATTTTTGTCAAGATAGTAAATTGTCTTTACCTTGCCCCACTCTGAAGTGTAGTAATAAGGACAGCCGTCCCATTCAATCCATCTTAACATATATCCGGTATTTGTTTTCAAAAGTTCGTAACTGTCATAATTACCGTTTATAATATCCTTTACTTCCTGCGGCAATTCGTTCTTTACTTCCGATGCCAAGACACCTGTTGTAATCGGTCCTTGCTCTGCTCTCGGTTCATCGACATAATCTTCGTAATACTTATCAATATGACTTTCATTGCATACTCTGAATGAATTTCTTATACCGCCGACGTAATTTATAGGCAATACCATATTAATCGAAAATTCCTTTTCACTGTTTGCCGGAATTAATACACTTGCTATTGTATCTTTTTTAGCAGGACTTGACTCGTCTTTCAAAAGACCGCTGTGTTTGCCGTTTTCGTCCTCAACATACACCGCAATATTTGACGAAGTTTCGGCAACGTATTCAAAATACTTATCTTTATTCGTTACGTTCTTAACTTTTAAATTATATGCCTCTGTTACGCAATAGTTGCCCATACTGCAACCGTAGCCTTGATTACTGCGTTTAACGGAAAGTTCATAGTTTGGAACATAGTCCTCTCTGTTGTACCAAGTTGACGCACCCGGATATTCCGCGGTATCACTGTGATACGGGTCCCATATCCATAAATTATTTTTTTCTTTTTCCTTTACATTAGAGCCGTAATAATCAAGTTTTGAATCATCTTTGTATGTCAAAGTAAGCAAGTCCGATTGTACAGATATATCTTTCGACCAAATATCGTCCTGCGGATTAAGATTGGTACACCACGCGTCCGTAACATAGCCGTCAGGCTGATATTGATTAAATACTTTGTTTTTTATATACTCACCGTCTTTGTATGTATTGTCAATAGTATATTCAAGGTCAACATTAACCTTTGGAAGTGAATCGGCAATACCTTTTTCCGTTCTTGTGTATGAATATTTTCCGAACTTTGCATTCGGGTCAAAACTGCTTCTGTCCTTTAATTCATCACCCGTTTTGAATGCCGCAACATTAAAATTCATTTTGCCGTAATTAAGTGATAATTCTCCAAGTATCTGTGACGGCTTGTGATAGCCGATACTTGTGTAATCGTCCATATAGTCGCTAAGCCATATTGTTTCGCCTTTTTTCAGTTCAACAGTTACAGGCTCATATGGCTTTGCCTCGTATAACCAGGCACCGTTTAATTGTGACAGGTTTACACCAAGCATTGACGCAAGTCCGTTAATGCAACCGAATTTGTTTGTTTCTTTTGACCACGTTCCGTCACTGAATATAAACGACTCGTCCTCAACAGCCTCAAAAAAGGCTTTGTTTATAGTTATTTCACTGTCCTCAACAGCTGTAAGTTCAACATCAACTTCAATTTCATATCCTGCACCGTAACCGCCGTTACTGTCAGTGTAATTTATATGACAAATAAGAAAGTCATATAAATCCGGTTCAAGATTTTCGTTGTTCATAATATATGACGGCGGATTGTCGTCACTGTTCATTAAGTCTTGATTTCTGATTGCTTCGGGATTGTTGCAGTAAATCCACTTGCCTTCACCTTCAGGCGTAAATGTCATATCTGCCGCCGATGCACTTACCCCCAATGCACAAAGCAATACTATAATTGCTAATATTTTCTTCAATTCCTCGTCCTCCTTTTGTATATTTATATTTATTTAGACGTTAAATAATTCAATTTTGTTCCATTTGTTTCCGTAAAAAAACGGAACATCTCAGTTCCGTTTTATGTGTGATGTGTATTTTGTGGGTTGTCAAGTGCGCCAATCTTTCTTGCCCACCCCCCCTCAGTCGGCTTTGCCGACAGCTCCCCTCAAGGGGAGCCTTAGTATGCCGCTCCTTGAGGAGAGATGCCTGAAAGGCGGAGTGGTGGCGTATTTTTATTCTTCTGTTTCTTCGCTTTCTTCATCATCACTGTAATAAAGCTCACCTGCACGCATCATTTCAATCATATCCCATACAGTATATTTGCCTTCGTCATCTTGTGTTGAAAACGGTACAAGAATATCATCTTCGCCCATTTCAAGAGTTTCCCAAATTCTTTGAAGATTCGGCTCAATCTCTCTCTTTTTAAGCTTATCCATTTTTGTTGCAACAACTATCAAATTCGTATGATAATGGCGAATCCAATTTGCCATTGTTATATCGTCCTTAGTCGGCTTATGACGGCTGTCAACAAGCAATATCGTCTGCACAAGCGGTTCACGGTTTGCAAGATAATCCTCCATCATCTTGCCCCACTTTTCAGTTTCGGACTTTGAACGCTGTGCATATCCGTAACCCGGCAAGTCAACAAGATAAATGGTATCGTCGATATTATAAAAATTAATCGTAATTGTTTTACCCGGTGTACCAGATACTCTCGCCAGCGATTTTCTGTTAAGCAATTTATTTATCATCGAAGATTTACCGACATTTGAACGTCCGGCAAATGCAAATTCCATATAACCTGTCGTTGGGTATTGATTTGGACGTACTGCGGAAATTGTAAGGCTAACATTATGTATATTCATAATTTATATCATTCCTTTCTTCACTTATCTTAAAGCATTTTCAAGTACAGTATCCATACTCTTTACAGGTATGAAATTGATTTTGCTTCTTACTTCCTTAGGGACATCGTCTATATCGGCTTTGTTTTCGTTCGGAATAATAATATCGGTTATTCCTGCTCTGAATGCCGCAAGCGACTTTTCTTTCAAACCGCCTAGCGGAAGAACCCTGCCTCTAAGTGTGATTTCGCCTGTCATTGCAATATCGTTTCTTACAGGATTTTTTGTAAGCGCCGATACAACTGCCGTTGCCATTGTTATTCCGGCTGACGGACCGTCTTTCGGTACTGCGCCTTCCGGCACGTGAATATGTATATCCTTTGTTTTATGGAAATTTTCCGCAATACCGAGTTTTTGTGAATTTGCTCTTATGTAGCTGATTGCCGCCATTGCACTTTCTTTCATAACATCGCCGAGTTTACCTGTAAGTTCGACTTTTCCGCTTCCCGGCATAACGTTAACTTCTATCGACAACGTGTCACCGCCTACCGACGTCCAAGCCAATCCTCTTGCAACACCTATTTCGTCCTGCTCATTCATTTTTTCAAAATGGAAACGTTCCTTACCGAGATATTCCTCAAGATTTTGTTTTGTAACCTCTATTGGTCTTTCGGTGTTTTCAAGAAGTTTCTTAACCGCCTTACGGCATATCTTACCTATTTGCTGTTCAAGTTTTCTGACGCCCGCCTCACGGGTGTAATATTCGATTACAGCCTCAATCGCGTCATCTGAAATTGTCAAATCATTGTCATCAAGTCCATTATTTTTCATAGATTTCTTCACAAGATAATCCTTTGCAATATGGAATTTTTCATTGCTTGTATAACCCGAAAGTTCAATGATTTCCATTCTGTCAAGCAACGGTCTTGAAACCGTATCAAGTGAATTTGCTGTTGTGATAAACAACACCTGTGACAAATCAAACGGTACTTCAATATAATGGTCGCGGAATGTTCCGTTTTGTTCATAGTCAAGCACTTCCAAAAGTGCGGCTGACGGATCACCTTTATAATCCGCACCCATTTTATCAATTTCGTCAAGCAAAATAAGCGGATTTTTTGTTTTTGCCTCTTTCATTGCCGCTATAATTCTGCCCTCCATAGCGCCTATGTAAGTCTTTCTGTGACCTCTTATCTCTGCCTCGTCATGAACACCGCCGAGAGATATTCGCTCATACTTTCTGTTCAGCGCCTTGGCAAGTGACTTTGCAACTGAGGTTTTACCGACGCCCGGAGGGCCGACAAGACATATTATCTGCCCCTTAATATTTGGCGACAGTTTTCTCACAGCAATAAATTCAAGAATTCGCTCTTTAACGTCTTTAAGTCCGTAATGATCTCTGTCAAGTATTCTTCGAGCATTATCGATATTAAGATTTTCTTTTGAGTAAATATGCCACGGAAGCTCCAAAATCTTATCAAGATAATTTCTTGATACTGCACTTTCGGGGCTGCTCGGCTGCACATATTTAAGCCTGTCGCACTCATTTAGCAGCTTCTTTTCACTGTCGGCATCAAGATGCAGCTTGAGTATTTTTTCGCGATAGCCGTCAGCCTCGGAAGCGGGATTGTCTCCTTCGCCGAGTTCGGCGTTAATAGCCTTTAACTGCTCATGAAGGTAATATTCCTTTTGATTTTCATCTATTTGGCTCTGTACTCGGTCATTTATATCCTCTTCAAGCTGAAGAAGCTTAACCTCTTTGCCGAGTATATCTACAAGTTTTTGTATTCTCTTAAGCGAATCAATTTCGGATAAAACCTCCTGCTTCTGCGGATAATCAAGAGGAATATTGCCGGCAATATAATCGGCAAGCGCACCGGGCTCAGACAGCTTGGCAACACCCATATTTATATCATTTGGGAGTTTCTGAGCTATAATAGAATACTCGTTAAACAACCCTTTGGCATATCTGACAAGAGCCTCTGCTCTCAAATTGTACTTTTCCGAATAAGGAATACTGTCAACTCGTTTGACAACAGCCGTAAGATATGGATTCACATCCGAAAAAGCTAACAATTCTGCTCTGTACTTTCCTTCAACTATTACTCTTAAGCAATCGCTTGAGGGTATTCTTACAATTTGCTTTATTTCGCAAACAACACCTATATCGTACACCGCATCAATATTTTCGGCCTCATCCGACATATCCTTTTGTGTAGAAAGAAATATGTCCTGCTTTGTTATCATTGCTGTTTTGACGGCAGAAATACTTTTTTTCCTGCCAACATCAAAGTGCAATGTTATATTAGGGAAAACAACCAATCCTCTCAATGCAACCATAGGCATATTAAGAGCATTATTGTCAAAAAGGTCCATTTATGTAATCTCCTACTTAATTAATTAGAGTTTATTATACAATGAATAAGATTTATCTGCAATAAAAAAGTGTCAACAAATAAAGAATAAGCTAAAATTTTAGTAAGATTGTTAATTATTGTAACAATTTTTATGTACAAAACGCAGAATGTGCATTTTTCTTTGTTATTTTTTTGTCAATTCGTTGACTTTTATTAACACAGATTGATATAATGTAGCAGAAATAATTTTTGGAGGCAATATCAACATGTCCAGAGTTTACAATTTTTCAGCAGGTCCGTCTATGTTACCGGAAGAGGTCTTAAAAAAGGCCGCATCCGAAATGCTTGACTATGAGGGTTCGG
>OLQY01002191.1_pt1 | contig 13174 bp, 11 predicted proteins | sample 1672851 | NCBI WGS metagenome assembly OLQY01 (sample SAMEA3136730, study PRJEB25190) | human gut metagenome | reverse complement strand
GACAACTGAAATTGATCGTGTTGCTGAGACAACAAAATTCAATGAGATTTATCTGTTAAAAGGAGATAAATCCGGTACAACAAAGACTAATACTGTTGCAGCTCATGATGCAGGTCTTGCTGGAAAACTTAGTGAATCTGTAGATGGAAAGACAACATTTACGGCTGATGCACTTGCAGTAGGAGACAAAGTTACAATTGCAGGAAAAGAGTACACATTAGTAGATTCTGCTGATACAGCAGATTACACTGATCTTAACGGATTTACTGCTCAAGCAGGCGATAAGCTTACAAAAGATGGTGAAACTTATACATATGTAGATGCAGCCGGAACAACACCTGCTGGTCAAACAGCCGCAGCTGCAGGCTGGTTTAAAGACAGCAATACTACTACAGGAGCAGATACAGTTACAGTTGCAGCCGGTGATAAATTAACACGAAGTGGAAAAACAACTACTTTTATGGGAGATGCTGCTGCAACAACAATGGCTAAAACACTTTCAGAGGCTCAGGCTGAGATTAAAAAAGCAGCTGCTAATAGTAAGGTCACGATTGATGGTACGGAATATACAATTGCAACAACAACAGATTTGAAAAAGAAGCAAGCTACAGCGGATGATCTTGCAAATATGGTATCTTCAGATTCCAATATTAAAGTTGGAACGAATCAGTATTATGTTGTACCAAAGGGATCAGAGAAAGATTCAGAAATAACAATTGATGATGCTTACAAAATGATGGCTAAAGAATTAGAGACAGCCAGCAGTATCGGTGCTGATGAGAAGACAAAAGCAAGTGTAAAAAATAATGGTGATGGTACGTTTGAAATTACACAGGGTAAAGTGGAAGTAAAGAAATCTCTTTCTTTCAGCTTACATGTAGGTGCTGACGCAGATGCAACAAATAAAATCAATGTTGATATTGATGCAATGAGCGCAGCAGGTCTTGGAATTAAAGGAATCAATGTAAAAGATGATTCAGGTGTTGCAGCTACATATGCGATTGATGCAATTGCAGATGCAGTAGCAAAAGTTTCTTCCCAGCGTTCCGCTCTTGGTGCTGTTCAGAACAGATTAGAGCATACAATCGACAACTTAGATAACGTTGTTGAGAACACAACATCCGCTGAATCCCGTATCCGTGATACAGATATGGCTGAAGAGATGGTTAACTACAGCAAGAACAACATTCTTGCACAGGCAGGTCAGTCTATGCTTGCACAGGCTAATCAGTCTACTCAGGGTGTACTTTCTCTGTTACAGTAATCTGAAATACAATAAGACTACAAAGCGAATAAAAGAGTTGGCATTGCCAACTCTTTTATTTTAATAAATTTAGGAGCTGTGGTAGATGCGACAGAAATGGATGTTTCTTTACAATACGTTAAAAAAAATACAAGAGAATTTTCTGGATTATAAAAAAAGAAAAGATTTAATGCCAATAAGAGAACAACTGAATACGATACAAGAGTTTACATTATGGTTTATACAGGAAAATCCATTGAAACTCGAGGAATCATTGTTCGCACAGAAAAAAGACGAACTTTTAGATATTTTGCAAGATATTGTTACTGCAATTGAGGAAAATGATTATGTTCTTATGAATGATGCCATTACCTATGGAATAATGGAATATCTGAATGGATGCCAGTCAGAAATATCGGAGGAAGAATAAATGACAATATATGAGAAGAATATCCAGACATTATCCAGATATTATCCGGGGATGGATTATAATATTGATAAAGCAAAGCATGATTTAAAAGAAAATTATACAATTATTGAAGAAAAATCAAAAGATGGAATGCCTGTTTTAAAGGTAAAAAAGGATGGTCATTGTTGTTATCTTGGAGGAAAACGCAATGCACAGAAACCAACAGAAGAGTGGCTAAAAGCACAAGGGGATTTATGTGATGGCTATACGTATATAATGCTTGGAATAGGAAATATAGGTTATTTACGAGAATTAATTGAATATGTTGATTTCAGACTCAATATTATTATATATGAACCTTCTATCCAAATTTTTTTGAAGTCATTAGAATGGATAGATTTAGAGAAGGGTATGAAAAAGCATCTCATCATCTTCTGGGTGGAAGGCATAGGGTTGATGACATTAGATAGGATAGGTAGCGTTCTGAATAAAGTGATGAGGTTAGAAAATTTAAATAAGGTACAATTATTTATCTTACCCAATTATGATATCCTTTTTGAAAAAAAATGTGAAAGCTTAGTAAAAAAATGTGAAGATACAGCACTCGAAAACAGAGTAAATTACAATACAGCTGTTTTTTTTTCAAATATAGATTCTATAAACGTAATGAAAAATGCTAAATATTTGTGTACTGCATATAAAACAATACAGTTATATAAGACAATTCCGTTCGACACAACAGGAATCGTTGTAGCGGCAGGACCATCATTAAATAAAAACATCAAAGAATTAAAAAATGCAAAAGGAAAATCTTTTATTATCGCAGTGGATACGGCAATAAAACCGCTTTTGAGAGCCGGAATTATACCAGATATGTATTTTATAGTAGATGCTCTAAAACCAACCGGACTAGTGCAAATAGAGGGAGCAGAAAAGATTCCGCTCGTAACAACATTAAATGCAGCACCAGAAATTTTGAAGTTTCATATTGGAAAGAAGTTTTTTTATGATGAAGGTTATCGTTTTGCAGAAAAAATCATTATGAAAAGCGGATTGCGATGGGGATCTGTCACAACAGGAGGATCTGTTGCAACGAATGTGTTTTCATTACTTTATAAAATTGGGTTAAAAACTATTATATTAGTTGGACAGGATTTGGCATTAACGGGAAATAAAAGCCATGCAGATGGTACATTTGAGGAAAAAATGCCAGAAGTCGATACAACTAATTACAAATGGGTGGAAGGTAATTATGAAAAAAAAGTACCTACAAGAGTTGATTTTTATACATTTTTGACTTGGTATGAGAAAAAAATAGGCGAGTGTAAAGAATATGTCAAAGATTTTCGTGTGATAAATGCAACAGAGGGGGGAGCTAAAATCGAAGGCACAGAAATCATGACGTTAAGAGAGGCGATTGCGGAAACATGCACCAAGGAGGTTGATATTGCATCCTGTTTAGACAACATTCAGCCGATGCTGAATGAACGCAACCGTGCATGGGCAATTGAATATCTGTTAAGTATTCCGAACCAGTTTGAGACATTAAAGAAGGAAACACAAAAATTACATAAATGTTATTGCAATTTGGAACGTCTTTGTAAAACGAAACAGGTAGATTCACAGCAGTATTTAACATTGTTAAAGAAGATAAAAAATCTCATTACTAAAATTGAAAGTGAAGATATATATCAGCTTGTAACGATGACAATGCCCTCTGCCACACAAATACTGAGAGATGAAGAATTTGTACAGCTTGACACATTGCAGGAGGAGGGCAAAGAACTTGCCAGAAAAGGAAAATTATATACGAATTTAGTTGCCGAAGGTGCTGAACTGCTCAAGGGGGAAGCCGAAAAGATATTTGCAGAGCTAAAAAAGCCTAGCCAATAATGTTGAAAATTTGTTGAAAGATAGTCTCATAGCTATGGTTTTTTAATACTTTCTGATAACCGGATTCTGCGATGGAAGTTCGTTCTTTTTCGTGAGTTAAATAGTAATCAATTTTCTGCAGCATATCATCATTGCTTTCAAAATAAACAAAATCTTCTCCGGCAACGAAATGTTTAAAAAAATCTGATTGAAAATTTGTAAGAAGAAAACCACCACAGGACATGATTTCCATGCAGCGAAGAGGAATCCCACTCTTGATGCTGCGAAGCGTTATATTTAAATTTATTTTGCTGTCATGAAAAATGTAGGGTGTTTCTGTAAGATAATCAGCGACTCCCATATTAGATGCATTGGGAATAACGTAGTTGTTATTCGGTGTAAATATTTTTAGTGGAAAATGTGAAGCAACATCAGTAAGAATGTTGATTCGCTCCATAGAAGTTAATTTACGGCAAAGGTAATAGTCAGAAAAAATAAAACTAAGAGACTCAACACCATCTGGATTTTTTTGATAATGAGCTGCATTTTGCAATTCTGCGGTAATAGCTGGGGTAAGGCATTCCTCAAGAAAATTATAACCATACACATGAGATTGAGCCTGCATGATTGCGTCCAAGTATCCTTTAGTGTATGAAGAAATACCTTGTAAGGAATCATAAAGGTTGTGATTTTCATTATATAAGGAACCTACAAAGGAAACGTCTGCTGATAAGCGGGCAGAATCATAGGGCTTTTGCAGGAGTGAATGGATTCGGTCAGCATTCACCGGAAGCGGCATATAGTAAAATGTAGATAACCCTTCTTTTTGAAATTGTGTTATCAGAGAACTGTCAAATAAAAAAATATAATTAGTAGGGTATGTGACAGTATAAGAATATAATTTAACTTGTGGACTGTCATAGACAAAAGAAATGTATTTTATGTTACATTTGTAACAGGCAGTAGCCATTAGTGGAAAAAAATTATAGGAAAAGCAAAAATCAAACTGCTGATTTTCTAATACAGAATATAATGCAGCCAAAAAGGAGTCGCTTTTCCGAAGTTCATAGTCAGCGTGCGAAAATAGAGTGACAGAATCATGTCGCTCACTAAAAAAATTTAAAAAGTCTGTGCGACCAAAGCATGGCCAGTCAAGAAATAAAATATTTATAAAATCGCATCCTTTCTATAATAGATAGAATTTATTATATCAGAAAATGTTATTTTTTCTACACTTTCTAGTAAGGAAAATAGAAAGAAAATTAAAATGTGAAGAGGTAATCCAATGAATGGTAAAATAGAGCAATTGATTATAAGCGAACAATATGAGGAAGCATGGTTTGCAATAGCTGCATATGAACAGTAAGCGATTGCAAAGGAATTGGCATTAGGTGGAAATCAATCCACTGTGAGTCTGGAGAAAATTGAGTCAGATAAAATATGGATTGCATATATTGCTAATATGGATAGGGATGTAAATTATTGGAATCAATATTATCTAAGGAAAGAAAAAGAGATACAGGAACCAAGCGATTTTGCAAAATTTGTTTTGCCATATATGGAAACACACAAAAAAATTATGGATATTGGTTGCGGAAATGGTTGAGACAGTATCTATTTTTCACAAAATGGATTAGAAGTTACAGGGGTAGATGCATCAGAAGAGGCTATACTTTATCTAAATCAATACAATATGAAAAACAGTATGTTCGTATGTGATGATTTTGTAACATGTAAAGCATTATATCAGGTTCAGTATGATTATTTCTACAGTAGATGGACAATTCATGCAGTATCTGAAAAACAGGAATGGGAACTATTAAAAAATGTATTATTGGCAATTAAGAAAAAAGGATTATTTTTTATTGAAGTCAGAAGTATTAAAGATGATTTGTTTGGAAAAGGGACAAAAATTGCAAAAAATACGTATTCATATAATGACCATTTCAGACGTTTTATTGTAAGGAAGGAACTAGAGGAAAAGTTGGAGAAACTAGAGTTCGAAATAATATATGAAAAAGAAGATAAAGGTCTTTCGAAGACGACAGTATCTGATCCAGTTTTAATTCGAATAATTGAAAGAAAAAGATGATGAAGACACAGATTTTTGTTATGACTCACAAAAAATTTAATCCTCCTAATAATCCGATATATATACCGCTTCAAGTAGGAGCTGCCTTGAATCCTAATCTGGGATATATGAGAGATGATGCTGGCGATTCTATATCAGCGTTGAATCCCTATTATGGAGAACTCACAGGAATGTATTGGTTATGGAAAAACTATCATGATGTAGATATCATAGGAATATGTCATTATAGACGTTTCTTTTTTAATGAAAGAGGGACACTTATGACGCAGGAAGAATATGAAGCGGCATTGCAGGATGCAGATGTGATGGTTTCAAATTGCATACATGCACCAACATCTTATTTGGAATATTTTGGAAATTCTCATAATATCAAGGATATGCTGCTTGCAGGAGATATAATCAAGATACTTTTTCCCGAGGACACTCAGGCATTTGAAGAAGTAATGCATCAAGATAAGTATTATTTTGGAAATTTATGTGTTATGAAAAAGAGTTTGTTTGATGCATACTGTGATTGGCTTTTTACAATTTTTTTTGAAATGGAAAAATATATAGATGTAAGAGGTTATGATGATTATCATAAAAGGATATTTGGGTTTCTATCAGAGGAACTTCTAATGGTTTACATAACATCTAAGAAATTAAAAATCAAAGAAGGACATGTTGGCATTACAGCAGAGAAGGCGGAAACGGTTGAATTTAAGCTAGCAATGGTACAATTAGTCAGAACCGGACAATTTACGGAAGCAAGAAAACTGTTTTATGATTTCCTAAAACCTGATGTACAATTAGAATTATCAGATATAAAAAATGAAATACCAGATATTGAGCTGATTCTTTTTATTTTAGAAAAGGAAAAAGAAGAGGGAATTGATGGAATGTACAAAGTGTCACACGAGCTGCCAGAACTAATTATACATTTCAGAAAAACAAAAACAATACTAACAAATTATAAAAAGGAAGGAAGTCTAAATCATTTGGCAAAACAATATTTGACTTGCAATTATGTATCGGATATTATGAAAAATATAATTTTACTGAATATGGATTAATGTAGAGCAGAAGAAAAATGAGTAATAAAGATAAAATAATAACAGAGCTTTTAGAAAAAACACAACAAATGCAGGAACATATGGAATTGCAGGAAAAAACCATTCAGATTCTGTTAAAGTCAAATAAACAAATAATAGATTGGATTGATGATATTGTCAAAGATCAAGAGCATTTCAGGGAAAACTATTTTTTTGAGATTTCTGATCCAAGACTGAAGGAAGAAACAACAGAATATTGGTATCCGGATATTGTATCAGTAGAAGAAACTTTGAATGAGATTATTAATCATGGAAAGTCTATTGCAAGATTTGGAGATGGTGAATTTGCCACAATTTATGGGCGGGTGCGTCACAAGTTTCAAACGGAACAGGATGACAGGCTTGCTGCACGGCTGTTGGACGTCCTTGCGTCGGAAGATGACAGCTTAATGGTTGCAATTGCAGATAATTATGGTAATCTGGAACGCTATAGTGAACAGGCAAAAAGAGAGATTCGTTTTTATTTGACAAGACAGGTCAGAAAAGAGCATTTACAGATATTGAAAAGAGATAGAAAATATTATAATGCATATGTTACAAGACCATATGTTATGTATAATGATTCAAAAACGGATCGCTCACAAAACAGATTTGAGAATTTAAAAAAAATCTGGGCAGATAGACCATGTGTATTTATAGAGGGAAAATATACAGCACTTGGAGTAGGAAATGATTTGTTTTCAGGGGCAGAGTCTATACAGAGAATCATTGGTCCGGCAGAAAATGCTTTTCACGCATATGACAAAATATTAGAATGCTGCAAGGATCAAGCGAAAGATAAATTATTTTTATTGGCACTTGGCCCAACAGCTACAGTATTAGCATATGATTTGTGTAAGATGGGATATCAGGCGGTAGATATTGGTCATATAGATTTGGAATATGAGTGGTTTTTAAAAGGACAGGGATGCCGGACTGAAATTGTTGGTAAATATAATAATGAACTGGCAGGGGGAGACAAGCCAGTAGAAATTCAGGATAAACAATATCAGTCACAAATTATAGCAGATTTTTCATAAAAGGATAGGCATTTTATATGAATATTTTATTTTATCGGTACAACAGTATATGCGAACCGGATATGATTGAGGTATTAGGAAGATATTCAAATAGCATCGACGAAATAACAATTGAAATGGATGATAAAAACATTTCATCTAAGGAATGCCTTTGTGCATTAAGTAGTGCGTTACAACAAAAAAAATATGATTTTGTTTTTAGTATAAATTTCTTTCCTGTCATTTCGGAGGTTTGTAATATATTTAAAATACGGTATGTTTGTTGGATTGTTGATAGTCCGGTTATGGAATTATATTCCCACTCGATTCGAAACTCATGTAATAGAATTTTTCTTTTTGACTATGCATTATATGAGGAGTTTTATCAGGAAAATCCAGCATGTATTTACTATTTGCCTTTAGGATCAAATTATCACCGGATAGATAACCTTATAAGTACAATTACAAAAGAAGACAAAACTAGATTTTCAGCAGATATCTCTTTCGTGGGATCACTTTATACGGAGAAATGTCCATACAATCATTTGAAGGAAGATGGCTCTTATTTAAAGGGATATTTGGATGGATTGATTGAGGCGCAGTTAAAAGTATATGGATATAATTTTCTGGAGGAATGTCTGACAGATCAGATTGTCGCTGAATTTAAAAATAAGATACCATTTTATCAGTTCCCGGAGAAGTCAAACCACAATGATAAAGCGGCAATGGCGCATTTGTATCTTGGAAATAAAGTGACAGAACAGGAGCGGCTGCGTTTGCTTGGTTTGGTCTCAACGTATTTTAAACTTGATTTGTATACAGGGAGTGATATAGCATCATTACCTAATGTAAATGCGAGAGGATTGGCAAAATCAATGACGGAAATGCCCAAAATCTTCCACCTCTCAAAAATTAATTTGAATTTCACGTCAAAACCTATTAGAAGTGGGTTGCCATTGCGTATATGGGATATTATGAGTGCAGGTGGTTTTGTATTAACTAATTTTCAGACAGAAATCCCGGAATATTTTGAAATCGGAAAAGAGATAGAAACATTTTCAAGTCAGGAAGAACTATTGGATAAGATCACATATTACCTTGAGCATGAGGAAGAACGAAAACAGATTGCATCTAATGGTTATGAACGAGCCAAGAGACAGTATTCATTGGATATAAGAATAGGGCAAATGCTTGATAGCATATAAAAATATTTAATAGAATTTGCAGGAACTAATTACGATAAATTATAAAAATGGGAGATAAACTATGTTTGAGTATGATAAGATTTGTGAATTTGAAAAGCCATATATAATTGCAGAAATAGGTTCAAATCACAACGGAGATATGAATTTGGCAAAAAAAATGATTGATGAGGCAAAAAGATGCGGTGCAGATTGTGTTAAGTTCCAGTCATGGTCTAAGGATACGATTTTTTCTGAAAAAGTATATCAAGATAATTATTTTCTGAAAGATGACTATCGGAATCGTACGGATTATACATTAAAGGAAATTGTAGATGAGTATAGCATTAATAGGGAGGATCATTATTTACTAAATGAGTATTGCAAAAAAGTGGGGATAGATTTTAATTCAACACCGTTTTCTAAGTCAGAAGTAGATTTGCTTGTAGATGAGTTAGATGTACCATTTATTAAAATTGCATCTATGGATTTAAATAATATACCATTTCTTACATATGTGGCAGGAAGAGGGAAACCTGTTGTAATTAGTACTGGCTTGTGTGGATTGGCAGATGTTAGTGATGCTGTTGAGTGTCTTCAAAAAAATGGTTGTCAAAAAATTATTCTGCTCCACTGTGTATCTATTTATCCTCCAGCAGACGACATGGTAAATCTTAATAATATAGATATGCTCCGGAATACTTTTGGATGTAAAGTTGGTTATTCTGACCATACAATAGGAACAGTGGCACCACTGTTGGCTATGGCGAAGGGAGTATGTATTATTGAAAAACATTTTACTCTGGATAAAAGTATGGTTGGGTGGGATCATAAAGTATCTGCAAATCCGGAAGAATTAAAGGTTATTTGCAATGCTGCAAAAGTTGGATATAAGATGCTTGGAAGTTATCAAAAAATTGTGAATGAGGATGAGGAGAGACGTAACGCATTTAAGAGGAGTATTGTAGCTGCACGCAAAATCAAATGTGGAGAGATTATAACTGAGGATGATATTGATTTCAAGCGCCCAGGTACAGGAATAGAGCCGAAGTATTATTCATTTATTGTAGGGAGAAGAGCAACGAGAGATATTCAAAAAGACTGTATTTTGAGTAGAGAAGATTTTTGACTAGACTGGAGAAAGCAATGAAGACAGCGGTAGGAAGTGTTATCTTTGAAGGTGCAGAGAAATATTTGAGAGATTTTTTTTTGTCATTAGAGAGGCAAACTGATCAGGATTTTTCTATTATTATAATAAATGATAATATTTCATCAGAACATCTAGACCAGATAATCAGACAGGTATCACCCAATATTAAAGAAAGACTGAGTATTGTTGATAGAACTCAAAGTAAACTAAATCCGGCAGCGCTCAGGGTAGAATTGCTTCGGGAAGCTTTCTATAAGGATATAGATTTATTGATTATGTTGGATTGTGATGACAAGGCATCATGCAACAGAGTGTGCTGTGTAAAAGAACAGTTAGATCCTGCATATACATTTTTTTATAATGAATTATTAGATTTTAATGGTAAATCAATTATGAAAGAGCTTCCGGATTATACGAAGAATTATAGAGATATTGGACAAAGTAATTATCTTGGAATATCTAATGGAGCAATTTTTCTGAAGAGGATATCTCAGGCTTTTATCGAATCATTAGGGGAAGTTGAAACCAGAATTTTTGACTGGTATCTATATTCACGGCTATTACTGAATAAAAAAAAAGGGAAAAAGATTAATGGGTGTTATACTTACTATAGAATATATGAAGCCAATTTAGCTGGAAAATGTGAATGGAGCAGACAGGCAGTAAAAAAAGAAATTGAAATAAAAAAAGAACATTACAGACTTCTGACCCCATATGCTAACTATTATAAAAAATTGTTGCAAGTTTATAGCAGTACTTGCACAGAGCAATTTACAGAACAATTTGCAGACCAAGAGATGACAGGATATTGGTGGAGTCTGACAAATATTCAATTAGAGGAGGAACGATAATAAAATGATAGCATTGATACCTGCCCGTGGAGGATCAAAGGGATTACCGGGGAAAAATATAAAGAGTCTGTGCGGAAAACCACTAATTGCATACACAATTCAGGCGGCTTTAAATGCAAGTGGAATAAATCAAGTAGTTGTGACAACGGATAGTGAGGAGATTGCAGAAATTTCTAGGCAATATGGGGCAGAAGTACCTTTTTTACGTCCAAATGAGCTTGCCGAAGATACTTCAAGTGCTGTTGATGTATATTTGCATGCAATTGATTTTTTACAGAAAAAAACTGGAAAAGAAATTCAAAAATTTATGGTACTTCTTCCAACCGCTCCGCTGAGAGAAGCGAAAGATATAGAGCAGGCAATAAAGTATTTTTTTTCAAAGAAAGCAGAGACATTAATTTCAATGAAAGAAGCCGAAATTCCTATTAGTTGGTATTATGGTATGGATGAGCAGGGGCGAATTAAGAATCTGGGATTTGATGAACAAAATGCAGTTGAAAATCGGCAGTCAAATAGGACATATTATATTCCAAATGGTGCAATTTATATATTGGATACCAAGTTATTAAGAGAAAGGCATACCTACTATTCAGATAACACGGTAGCATATTTAATGCCACAAGAGAAATCAGTGGATATTGATTGTGAATTTGATTTTAAAATGGCAGAGCTACTTCTTTCGCAGAATTAAGTTAATAGTGAGAAAATAACAGTTAAATTATTAGGATGGTAAAAGTGCATAGAATAAATAATTATATCGAAGCTCGATAGCTTTGCTAGAATGAGGATCAAAGCAAATATAGTTGATGTGAAGTTTAGGCTATCATGGATTGATGGGATGAGAACATGGAGGTTTATCTATGGACGTAGAGCAGTTAATGACATTTCTGATTTCTCCAGAGCGTACAATTGTAGAAGCAATGGAGAAGATTGATGAAAATGGACGTAGGATTCTTTTTATTACCAATACAGATAGAAAATTAATAGGGGCGATCACCGATGGAGATATCCGCCGCTGGCTGATTAAGACAGGAAATCTGCAGGAACAGATAAGCCGCCTTATGAACCGCAATCCTAAGTCCGTGTATCGAAGGGAAGTGGCGTCTGCGCACGATGTGATGAGACGATATTCGATCACGGCATTGCCTGTGCTTAATTCAAAGGGAATCGTGATTGACATTCTTTTTGAACAGGAACAGAAAACCGAGGTGCGGGAAGGAAGTCTCTCTTTAGATAAAGTGCCGGTAGTCATTATGGCAGGAGGGAAAGGAACCAGGTTATATCCTTATACCAAGATTTTGCCCAAACCGCTGATCCCGATTGGGGATATTCCGATTATGGAACGGATTATTGATAAATTCAGGGATGTTGGCGTGACGGATTTTTATGCGACTGTCAATTACCGCAAGAATATGATCAAATCTTATTTCACTGATACGGCAAAAGATTATGAAATAAACTATGTAGAAGAAAATCAGCCATTAGGAACAGCAGGAAGCCTGCGGCTGATAGAAGAAGATTTTGAACAGCCTTTTATCGTGACGAATTGTGATATACTGATCCACGCAGATTACGAAGATGTCTACCGGTATCACAGGGAAAGCGGCAATGAACTGACAATTGTTTCTGCACTAAAGAATATTGTAGTACCCTATGGTGTTATCCATTCCAGTGAAAATGGTGCTGTGCAGTCCATGGAGGAAAAACCGAAGCTGTCTTATTTTGTAAATACCGGTATGTATATACTGAATCCGGAATTAAAGAAGGAAATTCCAGAAGATACATTTTATCATATGACAGATCTTACGGATAAATTATTGAAAGAAAACCGCAAGGTCGGCATGTATCCGATTAGTGAGGATTCATTTCTGGATATGGGTGAGTTTGAAGAGATGCACCGTATGGAGAAAAAATTGGATTTGAAGTCAGAGTAGGCAGAGTAAATTACAAGAAATAATGGGTTTACATAATAAATTGAAATTGATAATAGTATTATAAGTAATTAGACGAAAGAACGAGGAATATAGAATGAAGAAAGTACTTGTAACGGGAGCAGATGGATTTATTGGAAGCCATCTGACAGAAAGCTTATTAGAAAAAGGATATGATGTAAAAGTCTTTACTTATTATAATTCTTTTAATACATGGGGATGGTTAGATACATTACCAAAGGAAAAATTAAATCAGATCGAGGTGTTTAGTGGAGATATCCGAGATCCGAATGGAGTGAGAGAGGCAATGAAAGGTGTCGATCAGGTTTTTCATCTGGCGGCATTGATCGCCATTC
>OLQY01002188.1_pt1 | contig 13205 bp, 20 predicted proteins | sample 1672851 | NCBI WGS metagenome assembly OLQY01 (sample SAMEA3136730, study PRJEB25190) | human gut metagenome | reverse complement strand
AAAATGACGAATGTTCTTTGACAGCTAAATGCTGTAAGAACATTCGTCATGGTGCGAGGGAGGGGATTTGAACCCCCTAATCTCGCCTGATTCTACGTTGATTTTTTCGAAATTACTACTCAACCACTACTTTGCTCTTTTTCTTCCAAATATTTATCGAGAAGCGCCGTGTACTTCAAATCCTCTTCCTCACGAAGCTGCTGATAGATTCTTCTCGTGGTCATAATGTCGGCGTGTCCCATCAGTTTCTGCGCCACCTTATCCGGCACACCTGCATAGAAAAGATTTGACGCATAAAGGTGCCGGAACTGGTGCGCCGTGACCAGCGCCTTCCACTTGTAATAGACTCTGTACTCGTCCGGATGTCCCTTTTTCTTCATTCGTTTTTCCTGCTTGACGCTCAACCCCAGCGGACGGCAGTACATCGCCCACCGCCACTCATATTGTGATGAGGTCAGCGGCTTCTTCGTTCCAGACATCACATAATCGTCTGGGTCATGCCGAGCCGCCTCTTTTTCCAGCAGCGGACGCAGCCTCGCAAGGATTGGAATCGCTCTATAAGCTTTTTCCGTTTTCAGCTCTTCTTCGTATGGCTGGTTGCGTTCCCACGGCATAGCCTGTGAAGGGTATATCCTTCCCTTTTCAAAATCCACATCGCGCCACCGCAGGCCGTTGGCCTCACCGATCCGCATTCCCGTGTATTCAAATAGTGCCGCCCAGAAGCCGCAGCCTTCTGGGTGTGCCTCTATCAGCTCCTGTTGTTCTCTGGTCGGCTCCTTTCGCTCTGTTACTGGCATTTTCTTCGGAAGCGCTGCCGTCCTCACCGGGTTTCCTGTACCGTGCATATAGTTGCACCAGTAGGAAAACACGCAGCTTATCACCGACCTTGCATTCAGAGCGGTCTTTTTGGCTTTTCCTTCTGCGCTCAGATGATCCAAATAGTCACGAACTCGCTGCGCATCGATGTCCTCCATCAGCTCATCGCCAAAGAATATTTTCGTCGGGTTCAGATGCTTACGGTAAGACGCCACGGTGCCGCGCTTGACCGGTTTGCTGGGCGATGTGATATAAGCCTCATACGCCTCCGCAGCCTCCTTGTAGGTCACTGCGCTGGCGCGAGGCTTCTTTTTATGCGTTTCTTCCCAGCTCTGCAAAGTATCACGGTATTTGTTCTCTGCTTCCGTGAAGGTCGAGCCATAAAAGACCTTATACTTGCCATCCGGCATTTTTCGCTTACACTGACAGCATCCGTCCGAACGATTTCCCTTCCTTTTAACTGCCCTCATACCCTTTACGCCTCCAGAAGCCTACCCGGCGGGGCAAAAGTGTCCACTGTGGACACTTACCCTGCCAGAATCTCTGTAATGCACAGACCTGAAAACGAGATTTTGTCGTTTTTCACAATCTTGAGAAATTTCTTTCTCTGGTATTGATTTTAGCACATCGCAGTTGTAAAATCAAGCTAAAGTTTACAACAAAAGGAAGTGTTATTGTGACGGACGACGAATTTCTTGCCTGCCTGAAAGAGCACCCAGAACTGTGGGACACCATAATGCGCATCCTTTTGGAACCGTCCGAAAATCAGGATGGCTGCCCACCATCCTCCTGACCAGATTATAGCAAGACCCCCGATGCATCAACTTACATCGGGGGTCTTGTCTTATTTGTCCTTTTTCTCGTTTCCTTCAAAACGCTCTTTCAGCAGTTCGTACATATTCAGCAGCGGCAGAGAGATTTTGCCGTTATTCAAAACCATCGTCGAGATGACTTCCATTTTTGCACGGGCGATGCCGTAGAGTATCGTTGAACCGTTGAACCAAAGCTTCCGGTTAAATTCCACATCAGGCATATCCTTTTCAACTGAAAATAGCCCCTGTATTACCATGTGGTATTTACAGCTGGCTTTCGGTTCTCCCTTCGTCGAATAGTCTCCATCAAGTATCAGCCTGACATAGGCAGCCTTTTCGTCCGGAGAGTCACTCGGAACTTGGTCGCTGACCAATACTTCCACCTCATGGTTCAGCACTGCGTTTTTTCCAGTGTCTATCACATTGTTGGTAATGGAGCACTCCGTAATAAAGCTTTCTTTATACTGAATATCTGCATTGTGCTGAGCTGCACCCATCAGGCAACACTCCCTTCGTAATTCGATTCAGAAACCGGTCTGCCCGCCACTTTGAAATTAGGTCTTGCGGAATCCGAAAACGACACAGCAGGAAATTCCACTTTACGCCCGGCGGGACGCTCTTCCACAGGTATCGTAGGCACTTCCGCTTCGTTGAACGTCAGCGGGCATCGCACCGACAGTCCAAGAGCATCCGCGATCTCAACCAGAGTGTCGATGGTATAGTTACACTCGCTGCTCTCCCAACGGGAGACCAGACTCTGTTTCACGCCCATTTTTTCAGCAAGGTCTTTTTGAGAAAGACCTTTTTGTTTGCGTGCATTGCGGATCGTTCGGCTGATTTCAATGTGAAGAGCTGTCTGAGCCATATCTACCACAGACATATCTTTTGTCAAAGCTTCCACCAAATCCATCAATGTAGCTTTCATAATTATTTCTCCCCTAATATTTCTGCTAAGCGCTTTTGAGCCACCGGGATATGTGCATCATATTCTGTATTTTTATGTCCTTGACGCTCATAAAATGCACAAAGCAGGTATACTTTATTATTTCGATAGGCAAATAAAATTCTAATATTCGATACACCGAGCGGAAAACGCATCGAACACAAAGAACTTGACCCTCCTAAATGTTCCATCGGGTCTCCTTTTTTCCCGATGGCTTTTTCTCCATCTTCTCTTAGTTGTTGCAAATATTTTTCTAGCCTTTTCAGAAAGCGCTTTTCAACTCCACTTGATGAGAGCAGTTCCAGAAGATCCTCAATCAAGCCAGAATCCACTTCCAACATATTGGCATACTCCATCAAGAGTTTCCAAATCTCAATTTGGGCCTGCTGGTCATTCAGAAAAATCACTTCCTTGTCTTTTTTGAAATTATATCACTTATATGTGATATTTGCAAGATGTTTCTCAAATTTCACATATCAAAAGCTCTGTCCTTTATTACACCTCATCCTCTTCTTCATCGTCCTCCTCTTCGCTCGCATCCGGATTCTCTGCCACATGGGAGATAGACAGGCTCTGCCGATACTGTTCGGCCAGAACGGTACGCTTGAAGTCTGCCGTGGGTGCAATTTCACCGACCAGCTTCTCAAGGTCGTCCAGCGAAACGCGGAAGAACTCCTTGCGCAGGTTGACCTTGTTCACGCGCTGGTCATTCAGGATGTGGTGCAGCTTCGTTTCGAGGCTCACAGCGTCATCAGAGAAAATCATCGAATGAACATCGAACGGGAACGGCACACTGGCGCTGCCCAGCTCGTTCACGCGGTCCATCGGTTCCAGACGGCGGGTCATACCGATTTTGAACACGCCCTCACCGAACGAGCCGATATTACTGATAACATAAACATTGCCAGCCTTGCCGTTTTGCAGCTCAACGATTTTATCCTTCTGCTCTGCCACTGCGGCCAGTTGCTTTTGCAGCTCCTCGATACGAGCCTTCAACAGTGCTGTCTTTTCGTCGTCCACAGAATCAGCCATCTGCTGAGACAACTGGCTGATCTGGTCGTGGAACTTGCTTTCTTCCTTTTCGATCTGCTTCTGCTGGCGTTCCAGCTCGCGGCGTTCCTCTGCTTCCTGCCGCATCTGCTCACGAATGGCACGCTGTTCTTCCTTGGCGCGCTCCTTCTGAACATAATACTCATACTCTATTTTCACGGCCTCTTGGAAATAGTAGTCCAGTTCACCGATAAATTTCTTAACTGTCGGGGCAATGCTCTGATTGCCATCTGCCGCGATGACGTAGTACTTGTTGGTAATGGTCTTAATATCATTCAGCGCATCATCCAACTTGCCAAAGCCAACATTGTTCAGCACATTCTGAAGCTCTGCGGACAGTGCAATGACCATCAGGCGGTAAATCGTAATGTTAGCTTTGGTCGTATAGCGGTCTTTATATTTTTCAAAGGTGGCTTGGATATTTTTCTCATTTTCTTTGTAACGCTTACGTAGATCCTTCATATCAAGGCATTGAAGCGTAAGTGTTACCGTGGGACTCATCAGTCCATCGGCCTCATTCAGAAGCTTTTCAAGGTCGCCGACCTCCTGATCATCTGTGCCAAAAGCTTCATTTGCGTGCTGGATTGCTTTAATGAGTTCTTTGCAACGGCGCACCTTCTGTTCCGCATTTGCTGCACTCTTGCGGCTCTTTTCCTCTTTTTCAGAAAGCTCCACAAGATTTTTCTTTCCAGCAAGTATCCTCTCTTCAATCTGGAGATTTTGAGTCGTAAGCTCTGCATTTTTCGCCTTAGCTTTTGCCACGCCGTCCGCATAGGCGTCTGCTGAAATGCGCTCAAATAAGGCTTTCTGATCGGACAGCTTAGCTGAGATTTCTTCCATCTGAGCCTTCAGCGCGGCCTGCTCCTGCTCCATCCGCACAGTCGATACGCAGTTATCACACAAGCCGTTCGTAAGCTTCAGAAAAAAGCCTTTTCTGCCACATCGAGTACATTTAGCCATTTTGATGTTCTCCCTTACTCTTCCTCAAATCAATTTTATCTTGCTGTCGAAATGCCGTTTACTTCTTCCCACTCTCCAGCACCGCCAAAGCCGCCGCTTTAGCCGCAGCCCTGGCTTCCGGAGATGCATTCTTGAACGCTTCTTCTACTTCCGGCCACTCATACCCAAGCCCGCCTTGCCCGGCGGGCTCTTTTTGTGTGTCCATCAGTTCATCGACCGTAATGCCAAAATAGTCGGCTATCTTTTTTCTATTTTTGACCTGCGGCAATGCCCCATTTTTCCAACTTGTCACAGCCGGACGCTTGAGCCCAAGCTCTTCAACTACTGTGGTTGGAGCCTTTTCAATCTTCTCGCATTCTCTAACAAAGTTATCCCAGAACAAAATTTTCACCTTCTTTTTGTTGATATTGCCAAATAACTAACTTCGGCTTACTTTCATCTTGCAAGTTAGTCAAAGTTAGATTATAATACATTTGTCCCAAGCAGCTGGTCACCTTCCCCTGCTTGGGGCGTCTCGGAATCAAACAGGCCTCCTATTGGCGGTGGAATGCTTGTAGACCCCTGCGTGATCTCCTATTTGACAAAAGTACCCTCTGCGAGGGTACACTCAGGCCCTGGCTGTGTCTGCTTGCAGCTTGGGCCGGACTCATTGCCAAGTAGAAAAAATGTAATTTGATAACCGCAATTTCATTTTACACTCTTTCTCTGTGCTTGGCAATGTTTTTGACCCTGATTTGAGAAACATTTTGCACAAGTGAGGTGAACAAGATGGATGATAAGAAAAAGCCCAGCCGGAAGCCCGACTGGACATTACATCAAATGCTGATTATTGTGCTTTGCCTGCAAGGTGCAGCAGCATTCTTCCAAAGCGCCGCACTCATTCTGACACTGATAAGGCTCAGCGCAACAGGGCTATAAGCGCAACGAAAAACGACGCCGCGCCAAAAACAGCGGATACAACAGCAACCACGATGGAAATAACGGTTACCCTGTGATTTTTTTGGATTTCAGCAGCTTGCTCTTTCTGATTTGCTTCCATCATTTCCAGCATTTTACGAATATCTTCCGCCGAACCCATTTGCGCATTTTCAAGCTCTTCACTGCGCTTTTGCCGTTCTCTCACCACAGCTTCTGCTTTGCGCTGCTGTTTAGCCCACTCATCCACAACTTGGTTTAAGCGGCTGGCACTATTCACCCCTGAAAATCTATCCATGATCTCACTCCTTTCTGCTCTTATTCTACCGCAGAAGGAAGCCTGCCACAAGGAGGTAAACCGTATGGAGAACGATAAAAAGCCCAGCGAACCGTCGGAAGCGGAACGCTGGGCCGAGATGGAGAACGAGATTCGGAGCCTCAAGCGGAGCAGGTCAATCTTCAATGTTTACCTGCTCCTGCAAAGTATCACCGTCCTTCACAACGTCCTGAGGATCAACCGAATCAGTGATGCACTGAGCGTCATTTCCGACACACTCGGAACCCTCACTGACACCAGCCGCACTACCTTGCAGATTCTGGAAGCATTCAAGAATTTCTTGTTTTAATTCTAATTCTTTCCTTTGAATTTCAAGGCTTTCGTGCTGATATTCAACAGTAGAAGCCCAAAAATCCTCTTCTTTCCGATCATGCTCAAGCGAACCCGCCCATTCTGCAAAAGACAACAAAACAGAAACAATTATAGCAACAATCTGAAGCCACTCATCGCGAGACATCTTATTGTCTGACGTTTTAGCCTCTTTTATCTTAGCTTCGACTCTTTCCGCTGCTTCCGGCGGAAGATACGGCTTTACTTCTTCAACCACCGCCTCTGCTTTTTTGACAGGGATCTCATAGTCTAACGAAACTGAGCGAAAAGCTTCAATAAAAACTTCAGAGACCTTAACCCATGTTTCCGGCTTCATTTTCAGCATAGTTTTTTGCAATTCTAAAATAGCTGCCCTTGCTGACTCGTTTACAGCCTGATTGTCAAAATCCATAGCTTTCAGCAACGGGGCTATCGCCGCCTGCATACTAACCGCCATTTGCTCATTCGTTGGCAGGCACGCAGCTACCGAATTTGCAATCTGTTGCATCCGCAGGGCAGTCATTTTTTCAGACTCATTCATGATTTCACCTCCCTTCTGTTTCATTTTACCGCAGAAGGGAGCCTGCCACAAGGAGGTAAAAGCTTTGAAATCCACATCCTGGTCTCCCGAATGGAAAGCGGAGGCCGTAAAACAGAAGACCCTCCGCGGCTGGAATTACAGCCAGCTCGCCAAGGCGGCAGGGCTTGGCGTCGGTCAGGTACAGAAATACATGACCGGCAAATACCATGGTTTGTCTCCTTTCCGGTTCCGTTTTCGCCCCGGCAAATACCACAACGACAATCCCAGAGAGCCAATCGAGCGGGCGCTGGGGATGAGGTGACAGCTATGACGAGAAGCTCTATTTTCGCCTGCTTTATGTCATTTGTCGCAGGCGGGTGCATGGTGGCGCTGGTCATGTTCTGCGCCCGGCATCCCACCCGCGAAATGCTGCTGGGCTGGGCCGCATACCTGCTGCTGGCCTTTGCTCTTGCTTATAAGTTAGGAGGTGCGCTCATCTTATGAACGGCATAATGTTTATTTTCTCCGACCTCTTGCAGCTCACCGGCTGCGACCCGTGGCAGGCCCAGTGCATTGAGACGCTGACGTTGCTCTTTGTCTTCGCGCCCATCGTGGCGGGCCTGCCTCTGGCACTGGTGGAGTGGGACAAGTTCAAACGGGCTGACAACGCCCGGATCCGCGCTGCAAAGCGCCGGCGGATGGAAAGGACGGCACACTGATGAGCACACCCGCAAAAGAACATCACTGCGCCCTCTGCGGCTCGGCCAACGTAGCTCGGGGCCGCAAATACTGCCCGGAATGCCTGAGCGCCGTGCGCAAGACACAGGCCGAGGAGCACAACAAGAAGCTCAAGGCTCAGTATGAGGAAAAGAAAAAGCAGGCCCTGCCGCAAGGCAATAGCCTCCACGATGTCTGTACCCGTGCAGATGCTGCAGGACGCAGCTACGGCCAGCAGGTAGAATTTGAACGCCGTCAGAAGGAGTTGTGGTTACATGGCAAAAACGACTAGAAACGAAGCGTGGCATGAGGCCTACAAGGCCATCTTCAGTAAGACCGGCTGCCTCCGGCTCACGGTAGATCAGGTATCTGGATATATGGGCGTACCCAAGCGCGACGTCTGCAGGCGCTACCCTGACGGCTGGAACAACAACGGGGCCGGTGATGGCCGTGGCAAGCGCATCCGGCTGGATACACTGCTGGATCAGGAATTTGGAACGTACTAGGGAGGTCCACCATGAAAGAAGCCATGCGTGATAAGGTGTGCCAGCTCATTGGCAAATATCAGGCCGAGGAGGCTTTCCACCGTGAAAAAGCTGGTCCTATCCATTCCTCGAACTGGCCCGACACGGACGCCGTCAAGGCTGCGTGCTGCCGGGACTTTCTGAAGGACCTCGAGAAACTGCTGGAGGAGAGGTAAACAGCGACACCAATGGCGGCAGGTGGGTAAACAAGAGCCGCTGCCAGCGCAGAAGCGTAAATTCGAAACTGAAAGGAATGAGGATATGGCCGCAACTAAACCCGCAAGCAGTCGGCGTGGACCGTCCACAAGCGCAAAGAAGGCTTCTGGGACCGTTTTGCCTCCGCCCATCACTTTTCCCGTGAGCAGCCCTACTCCCCGCCAAATCGAGCCGCAGGAGTGCGTGGCCCGCTGCATTGAGGCATCTGCCGACGGCGTGCGCGTCGTCGTGCTTCCCCGGGTGGTCGATGTCCGGCATATGCTGGACAGTGTTTATGGCGTACTGGGCTGGGGGGACACCTACTATCGCTCCGGAAGTTGGTGGAGATGCCAAATCGAGGTGCTCTCCCCTGCTACCGGCCAGTATGTCCGCAAGGACGCCGGGCCGCTGAGCCTGCCCACCTCCGACCCTGACCGGATGCAGGAGAATACCAGCTTTTTGTGCGCAGCGGCTATGCTGGGCTTTGCCGAGGACGTCATGGAGCTTGGTCCCATCGCTCTCAAGGCCGAGCAGGTGCCGGTGATGAAGAGCGAGAAGGGCAAATTCTACCCTGCCGTGAAGATCTCCGTGGACAAGTTTGCCCGGGCTGAGGATGGGCATATCAGTATGGTGCAGTTTACCCTCTCGGACGGAAAGAAAGTCTTATGGGACGAAAAAGCATAGTCGGGCGGCTGCCTGTGGTGTACGACCCGGCCCGGCGGGGCTTTGCCGTGGAAAACTCTGCGGAATTTGTGAAAACACAGATTTGCCAGAAACTCGACGAGCTGGCCCACGGGAAGCCCCTGCGGCTGACAGTCACGTTTGAACCGGAGCGCAAGGGCCGCAGCATTAACCAGAACCGCATGATGTGGGCGTTGCTGACCATCATGGCCGACGCCTACAATGCAGGCAGGGCAGGCGGCATCCAGCCGGAGGATTGTTATATCGAGATGCTGGAGGAATACGGCCTCGAATACGACTTTCTGGAGCTTCCGGTGGCTGCTGTGCCTATCCTGCGCAATGCTTACCGGCTGGTACATATCGTAGAACTGCTGGACAACGACCGCTGCACCGTCAAGGCGTCGATGGGTTCCAGCAGCTTCTCCACAGCTCAGATGACCGCCTTTATTGACGGGATCTTCGACCGGCTGGCCGAGATAGGGGTAAATGACCCCAATGTCACGGCCTACTGGCAGGAATGGCAGGAGGTACCAAAGTGAGCACCAGCATCATGCAGACCCGGCAGGAATGCTATATCTGCCGGGCAAAATACAACGTCTCCACCGTGCGCGGCCTTGAGGAACACCATGTGCTCAACGGGCCGCTGCGGCCGATGGCCGAGCGTTATGGGCTCAAAGTCTGGCTTTGCCATCGACACCACAACGAGCCGGGCTACAGCGCCCACTTTGACCACCACTGCCGCCTCTGGCTCAAAAAAGAGGCACAGGCCGCTTTTGAGGCCCGATATGGACACGAGCGCTGGATGGCTGAAACCGGAAAGGATTATTTGAAATGCTCAATGTTGTAGCTATCATGGGGCGGCTCGTAGCCGACCCTGAGCTTAAAACCACCCCGGCGGGCATCAGCGTATGCACCTTCCGCATCGCCTGTGACCGCAATTTTGTGCAGCAGGGCCAGCAGCGGCAGGCCGATTTCATCGATGTCGTTGCATGGCGGCACAATGCAGACTTTTTGTGCAAGTACTTTGCAAAGGGCAGCATGGTGGCCGTGCAGGGATGTCTCCAGACCCGGCAGTATCAGGACAGGAACGGCAGCAACCGTACAGCCGTGGAGGTCGTGGCGGACAGCCTGAGCTTTGCAGGCTCGAACAGGAAGCCCGGCAGGCAGGCCGTGGACGACGGCGGTGAGGCACCGCCCAGCAGCAGTCCTGAGACGGCATCAGCCTACTCGCAGGGCAGCGCAGAAGGCTTTGCAGTCATCGACGACAACGACGATTTGCCATTCTGAGAGGGTGAAGAATCATGACGGTCAAAAAGAAACAGAGTTATATTGTCGTGCTCGACTGGATGGTAGAGAAGTACCACCTCAAGGGCAACGAGCTGCTGGCCTACGCTCTCATCTACGGCTTCAGTCAGGACGAGGAAAGCGAGTATAAGGGCAGCTACTCCTACATCTGCAAGTGGCTCAGCATCGACCGCGCTACAGCGATCCGCATTCTGAACAGGCTGGAATCCAAGGGCCTGCTGACCAAGCGGCAGGAGCTGGTAGGCGGCAAGGCCACCAACCGGTATATCGCCGAGACCCCGGAGGCTGTTGCTCCTGTCCAGACTGACCCGGCGAGACCTGAAAATCGCCCTACTCCTCACCCTCCTGACCCGTCGCAAAATGCGACCGGTGGCGAAATGTCACCCGTGGCAAAGTGCGACCGATACCCGTCGCAAAATGCGACTCAGACCCGTGGCAAAATGCCACCCAGTAATACTATAGGGAAACCTATAGGGGAAATCTATCTATCCGCACGAGGTGCGGACCTCGATGGATCGATGGACTCACACACCCGGCGGGAGGCTGTGGAAGCGGACTTCCGCCAGCGGTTGGAGATCGACACTCTGGCCCGGAATCCGCGATACGAGCCTGCCCAGCTGGAGGAGCTGCTGGACAACATCGTGGACATGTACAGCTGTGAGGCACCCATGCAGTACATCGGCCAGCAGATGCAGACTACCAAAGCCATCCGCGCCCGGCTGGACAAGCTGACCAGCCAGAGCGTCGAGTACATCATGGAGAGCCTGAGCAATACCACTCAGCCCATCAAGAATATCCGCGCCTATCTGCGCACCGTCATCCTGAACGCCCCGGGTACCATGGAAAGCTACTATCAGGTGCAGGCCAATGCGGCGGTAGCTGCAAGTTCTCATCCCCCTGCCCCGGCGGGCAGTCTGATGGCGGGTGCGGTGCGGCGCTTCGGGCAGAAGCGGAGGGACGGCGCATGAAGGACTCTGACTCTCACGTCCAACACTATCCCGAAGATAACCCTTGCAACCGCTGCTCGTTTCTGGCCTGCCGCGACCGCCCGCTCACCTACTTCCGCCAGTGCAGTGCCTGGCGCGAGTGGTTTGCGGACCGCTGGCAGGGCTACCAGATCGCCGCAGAGAAGATAAAAACAAGCAGATAAGCAACAAGGAGGATCACAATGCGCAACATGAGCAAAATCGCCATCATCAACTTGAAGGGAGGCGTCGGCAAGTCGGTCACGGCCTGCAATCTGGCCTGCATCCTCGCCGAAAAGCATTCCCGGCGGGTGCTGGTGATGGATCTGGACAAGCAGGCCAACACCACGAAGTTTTTCCAGTGCTTCGACCCTCGGGGCAAGACCATGGCCTCCGTGCTGACGCTGGACAACAAGCTTGAAGACGTCATCTGTCATCAGGAGAAGTTCAAGGTGGATGTCGCCCCTTCCTGCATGAGCATGAACTTCGCCAACAAGCTGGTCATGCTCGAAGCCGGGCGACCCCAGCACAACCGCATCGCCAACGCATTGGCACCGCTTGCGGACGCCTATGACTACTGCATCATGGACTGCCCGCCTGACATCGACATTGCCACCATCAACGCACTGGTCTGCGCCGACTGGCTCATCATCCCGATAGACTGCGGCGAATGGGCCATGGACGGCTTGAAAGAAATTCTTGCTCAGGTGCAGGATGTCAAGGAGAACTACAACCCCGGCCTCGAGGTCATGTGTGTGCTGCCGACCATGTACCGGCGCACACGGTACGGCGCAAAAGCAATCGACGCTTTGATGGACAGCAAACTCCCAATTTTTTACAGCGAGCGCGGCAGGGTACTGCGCATCAATGCCTGCGCAGCGGTGCAGGAGGCCGTCAGCGAGCATATGCCGCTGTGCGACTACAGCCCCAAGTGCAAGGCGACTGAGCAGTATTTGGAGCTGTCCCGCAAGGTAATCTCCAAGGTGGAGGGATAAACGATGAGCACCGGTTTGATAAGTGACCTCCTGAACATTCAACCTCAGACTTCCACCCCGGCGGGGTCGATGCAGGTGAAGATGCTGCCACGCGAGTACATCATGCGAAACCCAGATAACAAAATTTATGTCGTGGGCGACATCGACAAGCTCAAGGAAGACATCCGGCTGAACGGCGTACGCCAGCCGCTGGAAGTCATCCGGTGGGCGAACGGTTACAAGCTCATCGGCGGCGAGCGGCGTCTGACCGCCTGCGAGGAACTGGCCAAGGAGGGCGATACCCGCTTTTCTTCCCTGCCCTGCATCATCGTGGAGAGCAAGGGCGAAGTTGACGACAGGATCGCACTCATTACCGCCAACGCCACAGCCCGCGACCTGACCGACGGCGAACGGCTGGCACAGTACGAAGCCCTGAAGGATACTCTCACCCGGAAAAAGAGAGAGGGCCATCTGGAGGGCAAGGTAAGAGACGAAGTCTGCCGGATACTTGGCCTCAGCACCGGCGCGGCCGCCCGGCTGAATGCCATTTCCGAGAACTGTGATGAAGAGACAAAGCAGTTTCTCCATGACGGCGAAATTTCTCTGATGGATGCCTATCGGAACGCCCAAAACAACATCGAGAAGCGCCGTCAGGCTGAGGAAAAAGCAAAAGCTCCGGTAACGGTTTCGGAAAAGCCTGCTTTGCCTCCAAAAGCTCCGATGAAAAGCACAGCGACCACGTCTGAAGATTGTGTGGACTGGCACCAGACGGCAACCAAAATCCCGGACTGGGCATATCAGTATGCCGAGCAAATTTGCAGTGAGGACTGGATTCAAGCACTTCCCGCATTCACCGGAGAGAATCTTCTAGACTGCTGCGAAAATGTCCACAGTGGACACCCGCTTACCGGCGGAGGATACGTCAACTATCTTCCCATAGGCCTCGTCCTTCGCAACGCCGACCGTACCCAAAAGGTGATTTTTACATGGCACTGGTTTGTGGAAGCCTGTGATGCCTGCGGCATCTCTCCGGAGATCATGGCTCAGGCCAATGGATCGTCAGCGGAAAACCTAAAAGTTCCTGAGAGCAAGCCTCACGGCCACAACACGCTACTCGCTCTGGCCGGCATGACTTTTCCCCGGCGTATCATACGTTCCCTCGAAGAAAACAAGGTCTCCGGG
>OLQY01002187.1_pt1 | contig 13205 bp, 10 predicted proteins | sample 1672851 | NCBI WGS metagenome assembly OLQY01 (sample SAMEA3136730, study PRJEB25190) | human gut metagenome | reverse complement strand
TCGTTCCAACTGTATTATACTTTGTAGCAAGCTGCGCAATATAGGCATTCACCTGATCGGTATTGAATGTCACCTGCATATTCTCATCAACCGTCAGCCACTGGGAAATAAGCGTCTTATCTACTACTTCTGTCTTTGGTGACAGATCATATGTAATCTTGCTCTGGAGATACTTATTCATGGTATCAACCGCAGCCTGCACTTCCGGAGAATCTTTCGTGTAAGCCGGTGTGATATAGCATCCTTCCGTCTCCAGATTCATTTCCTGATTAAAGCCGCTTACGGACTCTTTTACCTTCTGAAGAAGCGTCTCCTGATTCACCTGGTTTCCGACTACTTCCTCCTGGATGACAAACTGGTTTCCGTCATATACCGGATGTGCATTTTCTGAGGCAGTCTGGCCTGCGGAAGTCACGCACTTCAGCATGGAAACAAACCCTGCCAGCTTTTCTTCATTATATTCGATTCCGACTTCCGTTGTGACATCGGATTTTGTCCACAGTGCCGTCGGCCAGAGAAATGGATTCTGCTCCTCCTTGACTTTCTCAAGAGCACCGCTCTCCTGATAGGAGATGTCAATATCTTTTCCGGAGATCGTCTCCGTTCCTCCGTCTTTTTCATTTAATGTCAACGTGTATCCGGCAACCTGCTCTGCCATATAATCCTCCGCATCATGAACGCTTCTGAGTGAAAAGCTGTTACCGGTGATCGTTGTTCCCGGATAGAAATGGCTCTGAAAAAAGATCACTCCGCCAACATAGGCAACCGCTACAATTCCGACAATGCTGCCGCAGGTAATCGCGATCCGTTTCTTTGCCGCCTTGGATATCCGGCGTTTCTCTTTCTTTTTCCTTGGTCCCCGTCTATGTTTGATTCTCGTCTTTCTTGCTATTTCATTTTCACTGTCCATTGTATGATCCTGATCCGAAATCCGGAGTTCTTCTTCCGGAATATTTTCGTTTTTCTTCATTCAATATCTACCCCTTACTATTTTACCTTATACATCGCTATTATAATATGTCTATGTGGAAAAGTACAGTGAAAATTTGTTGAATCTTGTCGTATATCCTACTTACTTTTCGGCGTTTTCCCTCAAATTTCGATTGCAGTTTTTTCAGTGCTTCTATATAATAGATAGAAGTTTATTCAGATTATTTTGTATATTTGGAGGTATCATTATGGCAGGATCATCTTTTGGAACTCTTTTTCAGATTACAACATGGGGAGAATCCCACGGACCGGGTGTCGGAGTCGTCATCGACGGCTGTCCTGCAGGCATCTCTCTTACGGAGAAAGATATTCAGACATTTCTTGACCGGAGAAAACCGGGACAGAGCAAATATACAACAAAGAGAAACGAATCCGATACCGTCGAGATCCTTTCAGGTGTATTTGAGGGACGTACTACCGGTACACCGATTTCTCTGATGGTCCGTAACCAGGATCAGCGTTCAAGGGACTACGGTGATATTGCCGTTTCCTACCGTCCGGGTCACGCAGATTTCTGTTTTCGTGAGAAATACGGTTTCAGGGATTACCGTGGAGGTGGACGTTCTTCCGGCCGTGAAACCATCGGACGGGTTGCTGCGGGTGCAGTTGCTTCCCTTCTCCTGAAAGAACTTGGAATTTCCGTCTGTGCCTATACCAAATCCATCGGTCCTTATACTATCGATGAAAAAGATTATGATTTTAATGCCATCAACCAGAATCCTCTTTATATGCCAGACCAGACCATTGCCGAAAAGGCCGGTCAGTATCTCTCTGATCTTATGGCAGACTGTGATTCTTCCGGTGGTATGATTGAATGTATCGCCTCAGGACTTCCGGTCGGGCTGGGCGAACCGGTCTTCAATAAACTGGATGCCCTTCTTTCTCACGCAATAATGTCCATTGGTGCTGTAAAAGGTGTAGAAATCGGTGATGGTTTTGCTGTTTCCCACTCTGTCGGAAGCACCAACAACGATCCTTTCTGCATCAGAGATGGAAAGACGGTGAAAAAGACCAACCATTCTGGTGGTACTTTAGGCGGCATGAGTGATGGTTCTGATCTTATATTGCGTGCAGCCGTTAAACCGACTCCTTCCATTGCCGCCACGCAGCATACCGTGAATGAGGCCGGAGAAGAGATTGACATTTCCATCCACGGAAGACATGATCCTGTCATCGTCCCTCGTGCGGTTGTGGTTGTTGAAGCCATGACTGCCCTGACACTGGCAGACCTGCTGCTTTGCAACACTGTTTCAACCATTGATAAAATTAAAAAAGTATACGAGGAAGACTGAGATGCCTAACAAACTAATCGATATCATTAATATCACAAAATCTTATGACGAGAACGTGATTCTCGATCAGTTAAATCTTTACATCCGGGAAAATGAATTTTTGACACTTCTTGGTCCCAGCGGATGCGGAAAGACTACCCTGCTCCGGATTCTCGGAGGATTTGAGACTCCCGATTCCGGTGATATCATTTTTGACGGAAAAAATATCAACAATCTGCCGCCAAACCGCAGACAGTTAAATACTGTATTTCAGAAATATGCACTTTTTTCCCATATGTCCATCGCTGAGAATATCGCATTCGGACTTAAGATCAAGGGGAAATCCAAAGGCTATATCCGGGATAAGATCCACTATGCCTTAAAACTGGTAAACCTGGAGGGTTACGGTGACCGTACCCCGGACTCCCTCAGTGGCGGACAGCAGCAGCGGATTGCCATTGCACGTGCTATCGTAAATGAGCCAAAAGTTCTTCTTCTGGATGAACCGCTCGGTGCTCTCGATCTGAAGCTGCGTCAGGATATGCAGTATGAGCTGATCCGCTTAAAAAATGAACTTGGGATCACGTTTGTCTATGTTACCCATGACCAGGAAGAAGCCCTCACCATGTCCGATACCATTGTTGTCATGAACCAGGGATATATCCAGCAGATCGGTACACCGGAGGATATTTACAATGAGCCGCAGAACGCATTCGTTGCAGACTTCATCGGCGACAGCAACATTCTTGACGGTATTATGATTGAGGACCGCCTCGTCGAGATTCTCGGCGCGAAATTCGAGTGCGTCGATGTCGGATTCGGCAAAAACAAGCCGGTCGATGTTGTAATCCGTCCGGAGGATATTGACCTCGTAAAACCGGAGGAAGGCACAATCCATGGACGTGTGACGCACCTGATCTTCAAAGGCGTCCACTACGAGATGGAAGTCGCCGTCAACGGCTTCGAACTTCTCGTTCACTCCACCGATCTGTTCCCGGTCGGACAGGAAGTCGGCATTCACGTCGATCCGTTTGATATCCAGATCATGAACAAACCGGAATCCGAAGATGAGGAGGCGGCAGCCATTGAAGAGTAATAAATTAAAGAAATGGCTGGCAGCACCGTATGCCGTCTGGGCTGCCGGTTTCATCATCATCCCGCTGATCCTGATTCTCTACTATGCGTTCACCGGGGAAGAAGGCGGCTTTACCCTTTCGAATTTCGCCTACGTTGCGACGAAGGAAAACATCAAGGCACTCGGCCTGGCGCTGTGGCTGTCGCTTCTTAGCACCGCGCTCTGTCTTTTGCTTGCCTATCCGCTTGCCATGATTCTGGCAAACCGGAATGTCAATCAGACCAGCTTTATTGTGCTGATCTTCATTCTCCCGATGTGGATGAATTTTCTGCTCCGTACGCTTGCATGGCAGACACTGCTTGAGAAAAACGGCGTCATCAACAGCATCCTCGCGTTTTTCCATCTGCCCGGCATTTCCATCATCAATACGCCGGGAGCGATCATTCTCGGTATGGTGTACAACTTCCTGCCGTTTATGGTTCTGCCGATCTACAATGTTCTGATTAAGATCGACCGTGATGTCATCAACGCAGCAAGGGACCTCGGAGCAAACAGTGTGCAGACGTTTCTGAAAGTAACGCTGCCGCTCACCACGCCGGGTATCGTAAGCGGTATTACCATGGTATTCATCCCGGCGCTTACAACCTTTGTTATTTCCGACCTGCTCGGCGGAAGCAAGATCCTTCTGATCGGAAACGTCATCGAGCAGGAGTTCAAACAGACCAACAACTGGAATGCCGGAAGTGCACTCTCCACAGTCCTGATGATCTTCATCATCCTGTCGATGGTTCTGATGAATAAATACGATAAAGACGGGGAGGGAACGGCATTTTGAGAAAGAAACTGGAAAAAATTTACATGGCGCTCATTTTTATTCTTCTGTATGCGCCGATTGTCACCCTTGTGGTGCTCTCCTTTAATGCTTCAAAAACGCGTGCCAAATGGGGCGGCTTCACCCTGCACTGGTACCGCTCACTGTTTGCCAATACAGAGATCATGAATGCGCTGTATACGACACTGATCATCGCGCTTCTTGCCTCTGCGATTGCGACTGTGCTTGGAACGCTTGCGTGCATCGGCATCAACAGCATGTCGAAAAAGAGCCGGACGGTTTTCATGGGCATCACCAATATTCCGATGCTGAACGGTGAGATCGTCATGGGTATCTCGTTGATGCTGCTCTTTATCATCTGCCGCATTCAGCTTGGATTCGGTACCATTCTGATGGCACATATTACGTTCAATGTTCCTTACGTTATCTTGAGCGTTATGCCGAAATTAAAGCAGACGAACAAATCGACGTACGAGGCAGCTCTCGATCTTGGTGCCTCTCCGCTGTATGCATTCTGGAAAGTTATCTTCCCGGACATCATGCCAGGCGTTGTTTCGGGCTTTCTGCTCTCCTTTACGATGTCCCTCGATGATTTCGTTATCACCTACTTCACCAAGGGACCGGGCGTTGATACGCTCTCCACAAAGATTTATGCCGAAGTCCGCAAGGGAATCAAGCCGGAGATGTACTCGCTCTCCACGATTCTTTTTGTTACCGTACTGCTTCTGCTGCTCCTTGTGAATGTGAATCCTTCTCCGAAGGAAGAAAAAGAGGAGGCAAAAGAGCGCGAGGCTATGGCGAAGAAGGGCATCCGTTTCCGCATCACGAAACGTGTGGTCTTCCGCCGGATTCTTCCGATCGCCATGGTGCTTGTCATCGGCGGCGGCGGTATTTACTACGGAAGCCAGAATGCTTCAGCCGGCGGCTCCCAGCAGCTGATTGTGTACAACTGGGGCGAATATATGGATTCTGATGTCATCGATATCTTTGAGGAAGAAACCGGTATCCACGTTGTTTACGAGGAGTATGAGACGAACGAAATCATGTATCCGAAGATCAAATCCGGTGCGATTTCCTACGATCTTGTCTGCCCGTCCGACTATATGATTCAGAAGATGATCCAGAACGATCTGCTGCAGCCGATCAACTTTGACCATATTCCGAACGCTTCCAACATTGGAGATATGTACTACGAGACTTCCGAGCAGTTCGACCCGGGCAATCTCTACTCGATCCCGTACTGCTGGGGAACAGTTGGTATTCTGTACAACAAAAAAATGGTAAGCGAGCCGATCGACTCCTGGTCTGTTCTGTGGGATACCAATTACCGCGACAGCATTCTGATGCAGGACAGCGTGCGCGATGCGTTTGCTGTTGCTTTAAAGGATCTGGGATACTCCTTAAACTCCACCAATATCAAGGAGCTGACGGAGGCGAAGGATCTGCTTGTGACACAGAAACCTCTCGTGCAGGCGTACGTTGTGGATCAGGTGCGTGACAAGATGATCGGAAATGAGGCGGCTATCGGCGTTATTTACTCCGGTGAAGCTATCTACACGAAGCGTGAAAACCCGGATCTGGAATACGTTGTTCCAAAAGAAGGCTCCAACGTCTGGATCGATTCCTGGTGCATTCCAAAAGATGCGCAGCATGTCGAGAACGCAGAGAAATTCCTGAATTTCCTCTGCCGGCCGGACATCGCACTGAAAAACTTTGAGTATATTACCTACTCTACGCCGAATGATGCGGCGCGTGAACTGATTGAGGATGACGATATCCGAAACAGTGAAATCGCCTTCCCGGATGAGGAAACGCTTGCACGGTGCGAAACCTTTACGTATCTTGGCGATGATGCCGATGAGGTTTACAACCAGCTGTGGCGTGAAGTAAAATCAAATTAAAGATCTGCTTTCGGACAAAAAAAGATCCCGGTCAGGAATTCTTAGGAAAGATTCCTGCCGGGATTTTTCTATTCTTACTGTTGCTCTCAAAAGTCTGTTTTAATCAAAATTGTGGTCAAAGCGCGGGGAAAGCGTTCCGTTTCCATGGAGCACTTCATCCAGCTTTACAAGCTCCTGCGGCGCCTCTGCAAGCGCTCTTTCGTACAGGTGGACAAGATTCCGTGTGCCCGCTTCGCATTCCTTCTGAGGCCTTACAGGCATCACACGGCCGACCATCGAATCATAGCAGCCGACCAGTTTCATCGCTCCAAGAAGAAGGCTTCTTACCGCACTGCTGCGGCAGATCGTGATTCTCGTCCAGAGCTTCATGCCCTTCAGGCATTCGACAATTTCTGTTTCCCCGATTTCCGGAAAACAGCGGTGGATGACCTTGTTGCCGTCGGTGTGCGGGCAGATCGGCGATGCCGGACGGTATACGAGCGGATCGAGGCCGTCCTCCAGCATAAAGTACTGGTCAAGGCTCGTCTCAATCTTTGCATGGGAAATTCCAGTGTGATCCACAAATTTCCCGATATACGGATGACACGTCGAATCGAGAAGGTAATGGCAGGCAAAGCCTAACAGATACGCTTCCATCGCCTCTGACGGGCTCTGCTGATACTTTTTCACCTCATCCTCGAACAGAACGGAAGCCGTCTGCTCATGCAGAAACGTTCCGTAATCAGACACACGGTTTTTCGAGAACGGATGGTAATAAAAGAAGATATCCGGCCCGTGCAGTCCGATCAGATACAATTTTTTGTTTTCTCGAATGATCTTTTTCAAATTTGCCGGAAGCTGTTCATAGACTTCTCTTCCGAACCTGTCGTGTGCGTACGTAGTAGGCATATCGGTATCTCCCTTCTTTTTTCTCCTGCCGGATCAGACATCCAGCTTGATCTGCATTTCCTCTTCCACTTCTGCGCGGAAGTCCTCCATCTTGACCGGACTGATCTCCGGCAGATTGTCGGTGGAATCAACGCCGAAGTTCCGCAGGAATTCTTCGGTCGTGCCGAACACAATCGGGCGGCCCGGCGCGTCGAGGCGGCCAAGCTCCTGCACCAGATTGTACTCCACCAGTTTGTTGACCGCGTGATCGCTCTTGACGCCGCGGATCTTGTCAATCTCCTGCTTCGTGACCGGCTGCTTGTAGGCAATGATCGAGAGGGTCTCCATCATGACGTCGGTCAGAACCGCCTTCTTCGGCTGCATGGCGATGTTGACAAGATAATCATAATATTCCTGTTTCGTGCACATCTGATACGCATTTTCAAGCTCCACGATATGGATGCCGCGGTCTTTCGTATTATATTTTTCCATCATATGGTTCAGAATCCTGCGGGTCGTCTCCGTGTCATGGCCGATCGTTTTTGCAATCCTTCCCAGCTCCACGGAATCTCCCATCGCAAAAAGGACTGCCTCGATGGCCGCTTCCGCCTCCTCGACCGAAGAGGGGCGTCTTGCCTCACCCAGGGCAGTTTCTTTATTCCTGTTCTGTTCTTCCATCTGTCTTGTCCTCACTGTCTGTCTCGTCTGTATACGGCACAACTACGGTGTCTTCATCCTCCAGGGATTCAATCAGGATATCCCCGAAAAGCTCCTCCTGGCTGATCCGGATTTTGCCGGTTTTCATCAGCTCCAGGATTGCAAGGAAGGTGACAATCACATGCACCTTGCCCGGCTGGGATTCCAAAAGGTCGTGGAAGCTGAAGCGGCGTTTTTTAACAGCAAACTGCTCGACATACGTCATCTTGTCCGGCAGGCTGACCTCTTCTTTTTCGATCTTTCCGAACTTGCTTCGGATCGGGTCGATCTTGTCCTCCTGGCGCTTTAAAATCATTTTATAGATCGTATGGAGCTTCGCGAGAGAAATCTGCGAGAGAAGCTCGGAGGTGTCGACCGGCGTCCTGTACTCCAGCACTTCTCTTGGAAGCGTCGGCTCCTTGTACACGGAACGGCTCGCCTCGTTCATGCGGTCACGCAGCTCGTACGACATGTACTTGTACATTTTGTACTCTAAAAGCTGCTGCACCAGCTCGGCTCTCGGGTCCTCTTCCTCGCCTTCCTCATTCACTTCTTTCGGAAGCAGCATGCGGCATTTGATATCCAGAAGCGTCGCCGCCATGACCATGAACTCGCTCATGATGTCGAGGTCTTCCCGCTCCATCTGATGAATGTATTCCAGATACTGGTCCGTAATCTCTACAATGGGGATATCGTAAATATCTATTTTGTTTTTATCGATCAGGTGAAGAAGAAGGTCCAGCGGTCCTTCAAACACCGGAAGCTTTACTGGTATCGCCATGTGCTCTGTTCTCCCTTACGTTTTCCCGATATCTGTAATAATCAATTCTCTTCTGTTCCAGATGCGGACCGGAATGGTGTGTTCGCCCGTTCCTGCACTGATGATCTGGCAGGTGCCGCCCGTCAGGAACAGCCCGCGGCAGTTTTTCGAAAAAAGGCGGAAATCCGGCGTCACAAGCCCCCGGTGCGCGCCAAGGCCCACCACGCCGCCGTGATAATGGCCGGAAAGCGTCAGATCGGCTCCATATGATGCATAGGAGCTGCGGTAGGCAGGGTGATGCGCCAGCAGAATGCCGTAGCGCGCCGGATCCGGTTTTCCAAGATGGTCCGTCAGTTCCGAAACCGGCAGCGGTCCGCGGTAAAAGCGGTTGTAATAGGTGCGGTCCATGGCATAGCCGTAGATCCGGACCGGACAGCCGCTGATGGTAAGATCCGCCGTCTCATTTTCCAGATAGCAGATTCCTGCCTTTTTCAGGCGCTCCCGGAGCTTTTCATACAGATCGCCGTACTGTTCCGGATACAGCTTCAGACGGTATTCGTGGTTTCCGCAGCCATAGATTACCTGGTATTCCTCCGCAAGACGTTCCGCGAAACTCAGACCCGGGTCGAGGTTCTCCCCCGGCTTTGCCACAATCTGGTCCCCGCCGATGATGACAAGATCCGGAGCCGCCTCATCGATGACTGCCTTTAACACCGTGTTATCCGGGCCAAACTCCATATTGTGAAGATCACTGATAAACGCCAGACGAAAACCGTTTCCTTCCAGAAATTTTCCATTTGACGAAAGTTTGTAATAGGTCGTTGTAAATTTTCTCATACCGTTCATTATACTTGATTTTTCGGTGTATGACAACCCGTTTTCCCTGCTGTTTATAAGCCCAGTGCCTGTTTTGCCAGCTGATCGGCTTTTTCGTTGTAGGTGACGCCGGTGTGGCCCTTTACTTTGCAGAAGCGGATCGCAACTTTGGCCGATGCCAGATCGTAAAAATTCCGGTAATCGATGGTTCCCTGTTTTTTCGCCTGCCATTCTCTCGTACACCAGCTTGCGATTCCCTGGTAATCGTGATAGATGGCCAGCTCCGGAATATCATGTGTCAGGCAGTAAGCCATGGCCAGCTCTGCGCCCTTGATCTCGCCTGCTACATTCCGCATGGAGACGAGATCCGGGTCGCTGTATTCTTCTGCAAGATTCAGCTCTTTTCCGTCCAGGAAGAGGACCACACCGCAGGAGAACTTTCCGAGCGCATGCTGATAGCTTCCATCCACGTATGCGACGGCGCTCCTGCCGACACCGGCGTATTCCGGGTCTTCGCATGGTTTTTCCGCCAGAATCAGGTGTTCCCAGTCCCAAGAAGAAGGATCGGGTGCTGCCGTGCTCTGTACTGCCTTTCGTTCCGGGGCAGCGAAATACGTTCCTTTTGTTTCCCGCAGCAATGGTTCCGGCATTTTACCGCCGCCCAGAAAGGCCTCTGCTTCCTCCAGACGCTCAAATCCCTTGTAAATTGCGCCAGGATAACCGTGTACCTGCGCTTTGCACGCATCCCATGTCCGGTAGATGCCCGGAACCTTTCCCTGTTTTACCGCATAGTAATTTTTCTTTGCCATGTTTTTCTCCTTTTCGCGCATGATACTCCGGCTTTATGCCGTCCCAAGAAAATATTGTTTCATCGTACATCCGAACAGATCCCACATGCCGGCTCTTGCCACGTCTGCTCCATATAAAATCGCAACGGAACCAAGTTCCTCACCGTCTGCTTTGTAAACAATTCTTCCGGCACACTCGCCTTTCTGGATAGGGGCCTGCACCTCTTCCGGCAGTTCCATCGTTTTTTCCACTTCACCAATCACCGTCCCGCCCGTCGTAAGATAGCGGAATTCTTCCGCATATTCCAGTTCTGCCGTATCCTGCTTTCCGTAAACAACCGAAAGTTCCGGCAGGGGATCGCGTTCCCGGTCTATGTAGATGCTGCAGGACGAAAACCCATACTGGAACAGTGACGCTGCATCTGCAAACCGCACCTTGTAGTCCGGTGCTCCCATCACGACTGCCAGCATCGTCAGATCATTTTTCTTCGCCACTGCCGAGACGCAGTACTTCGCCTTCGAGGTGCTTCCTGTTTTCAGTCCCACACAGCCCTCATAGCCGCGGATCAGCTTATTTGTATTGGTGAGGGTGAATGGTTTGCTTCCCTTCTGTGTGACATGCGTAATCTCTTCCATCCAGATAGAGGAATAGTTCAGGATCTGCGGAAAGCGCTCGATCAGCTCCCGAGACATTTTCGCCACATCTGCCGCTGTCGTGTAATGGCCGTCGGAATCCGTGAGGCCGCAGCAGTCCTCAAACTTCGTGTCGTTCATGCCGAGTTCTTTTGCTTTCTGGTTCATCCGGCTGACAAACTCGCTTTCTGTCCCCGCAATATGCTCTGCCATCGCTACAGATGCATCGTTTCCCGAAGCAACGACAATACACTTGATCATCGTCTCAACGGTCTGCTTTTCGCCCTCTTCCAGAAAAACCTGGGACCCGCCCATACTTCTGGCGTGCGCACTCGTCGTCACTTCGTCGGTCAGCTGGAGCATCCCTTTTTCGAGCTCTTCAAAAATCAGCAGCAGCGTCATGATTTTTGTGATGCTCGCCGGGCTTCGCTGTTCCGACGCATTTTTCTCGTACAGAACAGTTCCGGTCTGTGCCTCCATCAAAAGAACAGACGGCGAAGCCAGCCCAAGGTCCGTTGTCATCTCCGGTGCTGTCTCCTCCGTCTCTTCTGTTTTCTGTTCCGTTGTTTCGTTCTGCTGCTTGTCGGAAGATTCTCCATTCTGCTCTGCCGCAGTCACTTTCAAGGGCGCTGCAAGAAGCGCCAGGATCATCAGCAGGCTCCAGACGATATTTCGTGTTCTTCTCTTCATATTCCCCCGAAACATCTGCTCTTTCTTCCCTACAGGCTATGCAGACGACCGCAGAACTATGCTGTCTGTTCCGTTTACAGCAGCGGTGCCAGAAACTTCAGCGCACCGCGGAGTGCACGGACTGCAAAATTTTTCTTTCGGCAGTAGTCCATATTGATCTGCTCACACTGTTCAAACGTGATCAGCGCATCCTCTTTTACCTGGGCAACCGCACTGCTGCCGTACATCCAGACACCGCACTCAAAATGCAGGTACATGCTCCGGTAATCCATGTTGATCGTTCCGACCGTCGCAACTTCATCATCACAGACAAAGCTCTTGGAATGGATAAAGCCTGGCGTATACTGGTAAATCTGAACGCCGGATTCCAGCAGGATCTCGTAATTGGCCTGCGTCAGAATATAGACAATCTTCTTATCCGGGATGCCCGGCGTTACAATCCGCACATCGACTCCGCGCTTTGCCGCCATGCAGAGAGCGGTCAGCGTCTCGTTGTCCGGAATCAGATACGGGGTAAAAATATAAAGATATTTTTTCGCCTGTGAAATAATGTTCAGATAAACATGCTCGCCTACTGTCTCTCCATCCAGCGGGGAATCGCCGTACGGCTGCACAAAACCGTCTTTTTTAAACGCTTCCTCGTGATAGATTTCCGGCCGGTATGATTCGAAATCGCATTCCATACCGGTGATTGTGCTCCACATCTGCAGAAACATCACCGTAAAACTCCATACCGCCTCACCATGCAGACAGATTCCGGAATCCTTCCAGTGGCCGAACCGCTCCTTGCGGTTAATGTATTCGTCCGCAAGATTAATGCCGCCCGTGAAAGCCGTATGGCCGTCGATCACGGCAATTTTCCGGTGGTCACGGTTATTTAAAATGACATTCAGCACCGGTCGGAACTGATTGAACGCCGCACACTTGATGCCCATCTGCTGCAGCGATTTATAATACTGATACGGCAGTGTCGTCACGCAGCCGAAATCATCGTAAATCAGCCGCACATCCACACCGGCGGCCGCTTTTTCCTTCAGAATCTCCAGCACCGTATCCCACAGATACCCCTCGCTGATGATGAAATATTCCATAAAAATGTAGTGTTCTGCCTTTTTGAGTTCCTCAATAAAGTGCTCAAACCATACATCTCCCAGCGGGTAATACTCTGTTTCTGTATTTTCATAAACAGGATAATGCGCATAATTGGTCAGATAGGAAGACTGCCCCGCTGCCAGGATATTTTCTTCCTCGAGCTTTTTACGCGTCTCTTCTTCCTCTCCAAGAACGCCTCCCTGCGAAAGCAGAACTGTATCGTAATGTGTACGGAATTTTCTTGCCACACTGGAATGGCCGAGAATGCCGTACAGGCAGATTCCGGTTACCGGAAGCGCCAGGATACAGACTGCCCACATCAGTTTGTAGCCGGGATTCATTTTCGGATTATTGATAATCGAAAGCACTGCAATCAGGGAAAGGATCGTGACCGCATAGTTGATGTAGACAGATTTTTCATTGAGCTGCATCACAATTCCGGCCAGCCAGCAAAATTCCAGAAGAAGTGCAACACCGATAATGACCATACGGCTGGTAAGCAGCTTCAGAATCTTTTTCACGATACGAAACAGCTTGTTTGCTATTTTGTACAAAATTCTCATTTGTCACCGCCTTGCTGTTTTGTCAAAACCTGCGACTTTAAGTTACAAGTATAAAAATCCCCGGCAAAACAGATCGCCGGGGATTTTTTGCACATTAATTATACTTACGTTTTCTGGCAGCTTCAGATTTCTTTTTACGTCTTACGCTTGGTTTCTCGTAATGCTCTCTTTTACGAATCTCCTGCTGAATACCAGCCTTTGCACAGTTTCTTTTGAATCTGCGTAAAGCGC
>OLQY01002181.1_pt1 | contig 13250 bp, 9 predicted proteins | sample 1672851 | NCBI WGS metagenome assembly OLQY01 (sample SAMEA3136730, study PRJEB25190) | human gut metagenome | reverse complement strand
CGATAGCAATCCCTTTCGGGTCACAAACTGCGATTATCATAAAAATCCACCTTATCTTACAAATATTATCCGTAAGATAAGGTGGATTGGTTTCATAAATTTGTGGAGTTTTTTTGCTGCCTGCTGAGCATCAGCTTTCCGGCCGCAGCATTGGCGAGCGTTGCGGCAATGAGAAGCCCCAGCGTGTTCCATTTGGCGAGGACATCCTTGGCACAGGGGTTCAGGGAAAAGCCGGTTTCTATGGCTTTGCCCACTGCGGGCAGCAAGCCGCCCCAGTAGGAAAAGTCGCTCCACCGGGCGGGGGTGATCCAGGGCGGGAGCAACCGTAGCAGGGCGGGCAGGACGAGCGCAAGCAGAAAAGCGCCGCCCAAAACAAACCAGCACGTTTCCTTTGGGCACCCCCTGCGCACCCAGCCGCCCAGGGTGCGGGCGGCGGCCAGCAGCACCAGCCCCGCCGGGCAGAGGGCATAGGCCGTCAGGGCGGCCATCCAGGGGAAAGGGAAATAGAGGGTCACCTGCTGTGCGATCCCCGCCGCACGCAAAAGCTGCTGCACCGTCTCCACCGGCGGCGCAGCGTAGCCGCCCCAAAACTCGATGTTGGAAAAGCCATGGTCAAGGCTTTCCCCGCACAGGGCCAGGCTGGCGCTGCTGCGAAAGAGCCCGCACACGCGGTAGATGTCTCCTTCTATCTCCAATTCCTGCCCCAGCACGTCCTCGCTGCCCCAGAGCTGCCACGCGGCAGCGGTTGAGACCGCGCATTTGCCATTCTCCTGCGCAGCGGGGAACCGCCCCTCCAGAAGCACGGCAGGATACACCGCGTCATACTCGCCGCAATATAGAATGGCAGTGATCCCGCAGGTTTCCCAGCGGCTTTCCGCCGATCCCTCTGCCTGGCTCCAAAAAGCGGGAACAAGCGCGCTCGCCCCATCCTCCTGCCGCAAAGCAGACCGCAGCGCTTCCAGCTGCCGCCCCGTGACCGGCACGTCGGAGCGCACCGAAACCAGCGGATAGGCTGCCCACAGCCTCCCCGCAAACCAAACAGCGATCCCCCAGGAAACCGCGCATGCCAAAAGCAGCACCGCCTTTCGAATCTTCATCCCGCTGTACGCACACGTGCGCCCTCCTGCAAGCTCTTCGTTGTGGCGGCCACCACCGGCGCACCGGTCGTATAATTCCGCAGGGCCGCCAGCTCGTTGTTGCGCTCCACGACCTCCACATAAACCTTGCGCACGATGTTTTGCAGCCCCAAAATAGTGTTGCGCTCCTCCACCGAATAGACGAAATCCCCGCCGTTATCACTGTGAAGGGCGCTGACCGGCAGGCAGCAGTCATATTCCGTCTCGGAAAGCCGGATTGTGAGTTCCGCTTTTCCCACCTGCCAATCCGACCCGGTCAGCGCAGCGGAAAGCACCACGCCTCCATCCTGCTGAGAAACGGACGAATTGATTTTCACGCTTTCGGACTTTGCTCCCTGCATGACCGTCACCGTAACGCCGGCGGTATCCTGCACCGCGTCCTCGGCCTCCAGCGCAAATCGGATCTGATACCCTCTTTCGGGGTCGGAAATGCTCCCGCCCACCTGGCCGCTGGTCTGCCCCTGCATAAGCTGCAGAGATTCCACGGTACCCGTCTGCGGCGCACAGAAGACGCCCTCCTGCTCGTCCAATTTTTTCAGCGTCTCCACGCTACTTTCCATTTCCCGGATCTGTTCCGCCAGAACCGTGGCACTGGCCGCATTGGCGGCGGCTGTTTCACTGGCGGCTTCCACGCTTTTCTCGTAGGCGTGCCGGGCGTCGTTTCGGGCCTGCTCCGCCTGTTCGGCGGCCTGCGCAGCCGTGCGAGCCGCTTCTTCCCGTTGGCTTTGGACGCTTTCCAGCGCTGCGTCCGCCTCGTTGAGCCGGGCTTCCGCTTCGGCCAGTGCCTCCCGGTTTTGCGTTTCCTCTGCCGTAAGCTGCGTCAGCTCCGCTTCGATCCGGCTGATGATTTCCTCGTCCGGCGATTCTTCCTGCTGCAGCAACTCCCGCTGTGCCTGCTTCTCTGCGATCTCGCGGGCATATTGGGCGGCCTTTTCCTGCCGTTCGTTCAGTTCGCGCTGCAGGGCATCCCGCTCGCTGCCGGCGTTCGCTTCTTTCTCCGCCCAGGCTGCCGCGCTGTTCTCCGCTGCCTGGTAGGCGGCCTGCAGGGCCTGCTGGGCTTTTTCCATATCATAGCTGTCCGCCGCCACCGGTTTGGTAAGCCGGGCATATTCCGTCTGTTTCTGCGCAAGTTCTGCCTGAAGGCTCCGCAGCTTCTGTTCCACATCCTCCCGGCGGAGGGCCGCTATTTTGTCTCCTTCCTGTACAGCCTCCCCCTCCGAGACAAAAACCGCCTCCACCAGCAGCCCTTCGGGCAGATAGAACAGGCTGCCCGCCGCCCACTGAATGGTTCCTGTCGCCGTTAGGCTCTGGGTGATGGTATTGGGCGCCGGCGTGGAGAGCTGCACCTCTGGCAGCAGCGCGCCGGATGTTCCGCGGGCAAGCAGCGTAAAAGCCAGCATCCACAAAAAGAAAAGCGCGATCTGCCGGGGGCGAATCGAAAACCTGTTTTCCTCCGGCGATACGGCCTGCGGCTGCGCCGGTTCCTGACGAACGGCAGAATCCCTGACGATTTTCACAGAAAATGTCTCCTTCCTTATGCCTTGATGCCTCCGGCCTGGATGCCCAGTTCCAGATAGGTTTGCCCATACAGGAACACCAGCATCGCCGGAATCAGCGAGAGCAGGCTGGCCGCCATGGCGATCCCCAGGTTGTCTGTCACAATATCGTTCATATACATGGAAAGCGGCCAGTTGGATTGGGATTTCAGAAAGAGCAGCGGCTGCTCCACCGCGTTCCACCCTTCGATAAAATTCAGCACCAAGGCGGCAAAGATTCCGGCATATCCCAGCGGAACGCCGATCTTCCAAAAGATCTGCCAGGCCGTTGCGCCGTCCAGCTTGGCCGCCTCGAGGAGTTCATTGGGAACATCCTGAAAGCTGCGGGTCATGATAAAAACCGGGAACGCCGAAAACACCCCTGGCAGGATGACGGACAGCGGCGTATCGTAGATTCCAAGGCGTGTGGCGATCAGGTAGTTGGGTACCATCAGTACCTGAAAGGGCAGCACCATCAGCGCAATGTACCCGAGCAGCAGGAAACGCCTGCCCGCAAAGCGCAGCTTGGCAAACGCCCACGATGCGGGGGCGGCGACCACCAGCTGACCGGCGATCTGTGCAAAGGCCAGCAGGCAGGTGTTCCAGAAGGCCGAAAAAAACTGCGGGGTGTCCAGCAGCAGCTCCGCCAGCGGTTGGAGCGTCGGCCAGGAAGGCAGGATCGTCCACACCGCATACCCGCCGTCTGCTGTGTCCAACAGGGCCGGCCCCAGGGCGGCTGTCAATTCGTCCAACGCCATCAGCGCACCGCCGACGGTAAACCACAGCGGCCAAAGGACGGTGAAGGCCAGCAGGCCAAGGATCAGCACCGGCAAAAGAGGCTCCTTTTTTCTCATTCCTGCCCACCACCCCAAAAGTAATACAGTAGATACACGACGCAGCCAAGCCCCAGCGCCAGCAGCACGGCGGCGGCAGACAGCTTGCCGATGTCCAGCGACAGGAACCAGTTGTTGAAGAGGTGCTGCAGCAGATATATGCTTTCCTGCGGGTAGTTGCCTGCCACCAAGTAGGCCTCCCGAAAGACCTTAAAGGAGTTGACCAGGCTCAGTATGGTGGTCAGCACCACCGTTGGCAGCAGATTGGGCAGCGTGATAAAGACAAAGGTCTGAAAAGGGGTGGCTCCATCCACCGCTGCCGCTTCATACAAGGGCCGGGGGATGGTCTCCAGACCCGCCAGCCACAGCAGCATATCGTACCCGTTGTTTCGCCAAAGGTAGGTGAAAATCAGCACCCAAAAGGCCGCGCTGCTGCCCATAAAGTCCACGGGCCGGCACCCCAGCCCCACCAGCAAGCCGTTGACCAGCCCCTTGCCGGAGAAAAGCGCCCTCCATAACACAACGATGCTGGCAACAGGGATCGCATAGGGGAGCAGGAGGACGCTTTTGAAAAAGACCGCCCGCCGTTTTGCCGCGCCAAGCAGCACCGCACAGAGCAGGCTGACGGCCAGCAGCGCCGGGATGCAGATGCAGAGAAAGCGGCAGGTGTTGCGGACAGCCAGACGGAACGCAGTATTTTGAAAGAGCGCCCGGTAGTTCCCCCACCCGACGGCCCGGCTGCGCAGCGGGTCCATAAAGCTGGCCCGAACCGTTTCGGCCAGTGGGAACAGATAGAACAGGCACAGCCCCAACAGGCTGGGCAGCAGAAAAGGCAGTGCCTGCCAGCTCTCCCTCCGGCGCAGGCCAGTGACCTTTGGCCGTTTCATCGCCTTCACCTCCTTGCCTACACTGTAGCACAGGGAACCTGAAAAAAACCTGAATACCTTTCTGCCAAAACAGCTTTTAGGTCTCATCCAATTGCGCCAAATGGTCGATTGGTTCGATCTGCGCTTTGATTAATTCTGAATAATACTTCCCAGCTTTCTGCAGTTCCTGATGGGAACCGGATTCGACTAATTCGCCATCTTTTAATACCAGAATGAAATCCGCCAATCGAAGGCTGGAGTATCGATGTGTTATAAAAATGGTAATAGACATTTTTGTTTTCAAGTTAAGCCGCTTAATAATGTGCTGCTCAGAAATAGCATCTAACGCCGAAAAAGGTTCATCAAACAGGTACACATCACTTTGCTTAAAAAGGCACCGGGCAATTGCAATTTTTTGCCATTGTCCTTGTGAGAGTTCTGTTCCCCCATTCCACCCCTTTTGGAGTTGGGTTTGTAAGCGGTGTGGTAACCCATCGATCACTTCTGCTGCCCCGGCATCATCAATCACTTTTGAAAGACGGTGAAGATCGTTGGCATTTTCCAAATCACTGATCGTTATATTTTCTTCCGCAGTAAACGGATACTTAATAAAATCTTGAAATATTGCTGATATCCTTTTTCGCAAACCGGCTGTATCAATCTCTTCGATATCTTGTCCGTTGATCAATATGGTTCCTAGTGTTGGCTTATATAACTTCATTAACAGTTTTAGCAGGGTTGTCTTTCCACTGCCGTTTAGGCCGATAAGGGCATAAGTGTGCCGGTCATCCAGGACGAAGCTTACATTCTTCAAGGCATATACATTGGTAGCAGGGTAGGAAAAGTAAACGTGCCGAAATTCTATCGTGCGAATTGGTTCCGTCAATGGCGTTCCGCAGTTTTCGTCTTCCGTCTGCATATCAAATAAATCAAACAGTGATTTCAAATAAAGTGCCTGCTCATAGAAAGTATTCAATTGGGTGCAAAACGAGAAAATGGCGCTTTGTATTTGATCCAAGGAGCTTGTGTACAAGTTGATCGTACCAAGCGTAGCCCGTTGCTTAATCCCCAAAATAATGATCCAAAGCTTAAGCAGCAAAATCACGAAATCATTGGCGGCTTTTTGGGCCGTATCAATTTTGCAAAATTTTTTGCGGTTCATCTGATCTTCACGAAAAAAATCTGTTTGCTGATTCAAAATGCGGCTTTTCAAATACGATAGAGAGCCAAAAAGTTTTAATTCTTTTATATTGTCATTGCGCAGCATGAGATCGCGGAGAACATCGGAATAGCGTTGTTTTTCTACCCGTCCGACCGATATCTTATACCAAAAACTGCTCACATACTTATTGACGAAAAAAAGAGGAATGCTGGCCACCACACTGGCAATTACAATAATGGCATTAAATGAAACAAGTACGCATACCACGCTCGAAAAAGAAATTAAGCATTGCACGATCGAGAAAAAGGTGTTGATTAAGTTTGTACAACGGATCGACGTTTGTTCTGAAGTGAAGCGGATTCGATTATAAGTTGTTTCATTATCATACTGACTCATCGGCAAGTGAACACATTTTTCTAACACCTGTGCGTTCACCAATAAAGATATCCGACCACTCACATCACTTTTTAGTAAGATACTGAGGTTATTCACAACAGACAGCATCATGTTTGTTAAGAAAAGGAAAAACAAAAGCCAGATGATTTCCATTTCAAACGCCTGCTGGCCACACGCTCTTGCCAGGCTATCCAGAAAAGCTCTGGACAGTATCAGGGTTAGAAAAGGGCATACGCCCGCTATTGTGCTAAGGATTCCTAAAAAAGCAATCCCCCCTGGAGCTGCATGAAAAAGTATTTTTAGAGTTCTAAATGTGATGGAAAGCGTCTCTTTAATAGATAACGTACTTTTTTCCATGGATACATTCCTCGATCATTTTTCTGACACCAGAAGGAGGGAAAGCCGGATAGCTTTCCCTCCTTCCGTTGATTGGACGCGATGTAATGATGAATTACGAAACCGCGTTGTGGGCGCCATCGTAGTTGATGGACAGGTTGTACTCGATCGTGGTGTTGCAGGTGCAAGCGCAACCACCGCCAGAATCGCGCTGGCCAGTCCAAACGCTATTGAAGCTGGGCGCAGTCGGGGTAGTTTGCGTGCAAGTGCAGCCGCAGCTGCTCGCCGCATTAACTGCAGTACGACCAAAGATGGGATCTACGACGCTCATAATAGCTCCTCCTCTCTCTTAGAATCTATACAAACAGGCAAAATGCCTATTGTACCGCAGTTACTCAATCACTGCATCTTTTAAGCAGTTGAGCGCTTCTGGATTTTCTTCCATCAGTTCATGGTAGAGAGCCAGATTATTTAGTGCAACTGACCTTGAAGCGCGGCATGCCTCGTTTTTCAGCCCCATATCCAACCCGTTTTCATTGCAAACGCCTGCATAGCATACCCTGCACAGATTGTAAGCCCAACACTTATCGCAGATGTCTTTTGACTGCGCCGCAAATTCCTCAACATACTTTTTCACGATCAGTTCTCGATCAACACCTTCGTCCACATTACCAATCGAAGGGCTGGAGCCGATCCGTTCGCAGGCTTTATATTCTCCGGTTGCCGTGACATACAGTCTTTTCTTTCCTGGCACGCAGCATCCATTTAATCCCCGGCGCAGTGTAGGTTCATCAACGATAATGCGATTGTTGATTTTAACCAAGTCGTCAAAGATCGAATGGTAATATATGTTTCTGGCTTTGTAGGCGTCAAGCCCGTCGGTTTCTGCCTTGCGCTGTTGCCATATCATAAGGGGGTTGCACATACCATGAAGAGCATACTTGGGATTGCCGGTGATTTTGTCGTAATACTCATCCAAGCCAGGACAAGTTCCATACGATGGATAAGTAATATTTACATGGCAGGTTGCCGGAAGCCAGTCCAGCGATTCGAAGTATGCATTTACCTGCTCCAACTTTTCAAATCCAAATGGAGGTGTCAACACAGCGTTTATATTAACCGGCATGTGGGAACCTGCGTAGGCATCCGCCAAAATTCGAAGACCGCCAATGCTGTCTTCAAACGTGGGGGCATCATTTGCGTACACACGATATGCGTCGTGGACAGTGCGTGGGCCGTCGATACTGGCCATAATATATAAGTTCGGAACTTGAGCCAGATAGGTGGCGATTTCGCGTGTCATGAGCGACATATTGGAAGTAAAGCTATAAACAATCTCTTTGTTCCCTCTCTTGGCCTGAGACCTCTCAATCACAGCTTTCATCAGCTTAAAGTTGAGCAATGGCTCGCCGCCGTAGAAAGTAATTGCCAGTTTAGCGCCGCTGTTTTCCAACGCCCAATCAATTGCCTTAAAGGCAATTTCTGTCGGCATCCGCCGATTCCCAAAATCACGGTTCCCTGAGAAATCCTCTGAGTAGACGCAGTATTTGCAGCGGAAATTACATTGCTCCGTCACTTCAAGAATGATTTGTTCAACTTTCTGCTCCGTATCGGTTACACCCGCCGCAATTTCTTTTCCCATGCTCAAAAGCGGCGGTCGCTGGAACAAGCGCTCTGCGTCAATTGTCTGTAGGAGGTTTTTCACTGCATTAGGATCGACTTTTGTCAGTGATATCAAAAATGTTTCGGCGCTCAACGTGGGGTCAAACAATACGCGGAAAATGTAGCTGGTATCATCGTCCAACACAATTACCTTTCCGGTGCCTGTATCATAGTAGTAGTTGTTTCTCTTGGTGGAAAACAGTACTCCTTCACGCAGAGCAGACTGCGTAGTTTTCATATCATAAAGTCGCTGCAATACCGGTCGAAGAGAAAGAGGAACCATTTCTAATTCTACTATCTGCATATTGGCGATTCACATCCTATTCCGTAAATTGCCCTTGTTATAGCACGGATTTCATATCAAAGTGCTCATTCGAGCGAAAACGCGCGTTTCTTTCATCGAAAATCGACGATGCCGACGAGTGATTTCTTGTTCGGTATGTACACAAAAAGTGCTGTGAGAAAACCAAAAGGCTCTCACAGCACTTTTTACAATGATGCGACAAACGGTTGTGGATTCTGCCAATATCACGCCTGTGGGATCGTGACCTGCAGCGTAGCGCCGCCGCCCGGCGTATCCCGGATCGTGATGCTGCCGTGATGCAGCGCCACAAGCTTCTGCGCGATGCTCAGGCCCAGACCCAGGCTGGCATCGCCGGTTTGCGGGTCTGCGCGATAAAACTTTTGGAAAGCCCGTTCCTTATCCGCAATGCCCGGCCCCGTATCGGCCACCGACAGGCAGACCGTTCGCCCCGCCGCCACGGCGGAAAGTTCGATCTGCGTACCGCTGGGGGTGTGCTGAACGGCGTTGGACAACAGAATGGCCATCACCTGCTTCAGCGCGTCCTCGTCTGCCCGAATGGGCGGCAGCGCGCCGTCCGGCAGGCGGAGGGTCAGCCGGTCACCGGCCTTTGCCGCCACCGGCTGCCATGTCTCGTAAACTTCCCAGAGAAAGGCCTCGGTGTCCAGCTTTGCCGGCATGATCTGACGGGCAGCGGTCTCCAGACGGGAAAGGGATAGAAGCTCCTGCACCAGCTGCGCCATCCGGTGCGCTTCTGACAGAATGTTGGCGCGGTATTTTGCCTCCTCGCCGCCGGAAGGCAGCAGTTCGGCGCTGGTGATGATCACTGCCAGCGGGCTTTTCAACTCGTGGCTGGCCGCCGCCAAAAACTCCCGCTCCATCCGCTCGGCCCGCCGGGCGGGATGCATGGCCCAGCCGGTCAGCGCAAAGGCCAGCGCCCCCAAAGCCAGCACGCCGCCCGCCGCCACCGCTACGTACAACAGTTGCATCCTGCCCCATTCCTGCCGGAAGGTCGCGGCATCCTGAAACAGGTACATCTCGATCCAATTCCCACTGGCCGTGGGGATTGCACAGTATTCCGCAAACCAGAGGGCACTCCCGTCCCGCAGGGTGTATGCCTGCCGGACAACCGTTTTGGCCCACAGGCCGTTCTGCCCATCCACGCTTTGCCGCGCCTCTTCCAGCATTGGTTCGCTGAGAGTGAGCAGCGGTGCGGCATCATCGCCCTGCAGGTAGGGATTCTCGATGGGGGCTCCCTTCTCGAATAAGGCGGGCACCAGGCGGTTTTCCACCGCGCTGCTGTAGATTGCCTTATGGTCGATGGTCTGTGTCTCCAGGATCGGCTGTTCCAGGGCGGAACAGAGGGAGGCGAAGGCCAGCCTATGCTTCTCCTCCAGGGCGTTCTTTCCCTGCCGGGCGGCCACGAAACAGAGGGTAGCCACCACCATGGCGGCAAACAGGATGTTCACCGCTACGATCTTCCACCGCAGAACGTCCAACGGCGCGGCCGGTTCAGCGGCCTTCTTTTTCTTCCACAAGGGCATACCCAACACCTCGAACGGTCCGCAGGCTCATCTTGGAGTGGATCTGGGCCAGCCGCCGGCGGAAAAAGCCGATGTAATTGTCCAGAATGGCCTCCTCCACGTCGGCGTCCGCGCCCCATACGCGGGCAAACAGGGTGGCTCGTGCCAGCGCCTGACCCTTGCTTTTCATAAACAGTTCAATCATAAGGCCCAGCTTTTTGGAGACCGCGATCTCCTCCCGGCCACAGGCCAGCAGCAGCGCCTTGGTGTCGTACACCAGATCCCCGTACCGCAGCACCACCAGCTCCTCGATGGGGGCCTGCCGCCGCAGGTTGGCCCGGACACGGGCCAACAGCTCCCGGCTGTCAAAGGGTTTACCCAGATAGTCGTCGGCGCCGGCATCCAGGCAGGTCACCTTGTTTTCCACGGCGGTCAGCGCCGTCAGCATCACCACCGGCGTCATGATCCCCTTGCGGCGGCTTTCCCGCAGGATGTCCGGCCCGCTTTCGCCGGGGAGCATCCAGTCCACCAGCGCCAGGTCGTAGGCGTTCTGCTGCAGATAGTAAGCGCCTTCCTCCCCGTCGGTGCAGGCTTTCACCGTGTAGCCCTCTTTTTCAAGGATTTCGCACAGCATCCGGTTCAGTTTCCGGTCATCTTCGATCACTAGCAAGTTCATGTATTCTACCTCCCGGGGCATATCTCGCAGGCCGTATCAAAAGCGGCAGATTATTTAATTTATAGCACAAATTCTCCCGGAGCGCAACCAAGGCCGGAAAGAGCCGCAGGCGCATTCAGGATTTTTTCAGGTTTTGTGTGGTACAGTGGTATTACCAAAATTGCCAGGGCAGCGGCCGCCTGCGCCGCCGCCCCGTCAGGAGGAATTTGTATGAACCGAATTCGATCACGGCTTGCGCCGCTGGCCGCCCTCATGGCTTTGCTGCTGGCGCTGGCAGGGTGTTTCGCCGCTCCTTCAACCGAGGAGCCGGGAACGGCCTCCCAAACGAAGTACGCCACGGGAAAATACACCCAGACGGAGGTCACCCCCGCGGTGGACAGCGGCTTCGCTCCCGCCAAGCTACAGATGCTGGACGGCGTTCCCACGTTATCGCTGTATAATGACGCCCAAAACACCGCAGCGGCGTTTTCCTGGACGGGGGATGGCTGGGAAACCATCGATCCCTCCACCGTACAAGCCTTTCTGGACGGGCTGGACAAAACGCAGGTGGAAACGCTGACCGCCTGTTACGGCGGCAGCGGCCGGGGGGGGGTGGCCGCCGCCGAGACCGGCGGCGCGTTGACGCTCTACCGCGTCGATTCGCAGGGAAGCGTCCGCACAGTGTTGACGGATACGCCGCCTGCCGGCGGCACCGCGCCCTACATCACCGACTTTGCCGCCGCCCCGGGGTATGCGGTCGTCTGCCTGGCGGACGGCGCAGGAAGCTGTGTTCTGCAGATTGTGGACGGGCAGAGCGGGGATATTTCCGCCACGATCCGTCCCAGCGTTGTGGATTATACCTTTGCGGTATCGGGCAACCGGCTGTATCTGCGCAACCGGAATGCCGGAACGATGGATGTCTATGCGCTTCCTTCCGGTGAAAAGGCCGATTCCTTTGCGATTGTTCCTGAGGCACAGGAGGTGGCCGCCTATGCGGTGGACGGCGAGAACCAGCAGATCGTTTTCCTCACCATGGACGGAGTTTTTCAGGCAGGCTTTGGTTCCTCGGTCAAGCAGGCCATGGTGCAGGAAAAAGGCTTTGTCTACGCCGCACCGCAGACCACCGACTATGAGATTCTCCCGCTGGGGGATACCGCCTTCCTGGTGTCCTGCCTGCAGAACGGCGCGCCGCTGACTGTCCTGATCCGGTTGGACGCCACCCTGCCCACACAGGCAGCGCAAAGCCTGTATATTTGGGCGCTGGAGGACAGCGATGTCATCCGCAGCGCCGCCGCGGTCTTTGCCAACCAGTACCCGGATTGTGACGTTCAGTTGGAATTTGGCCGCGATGCCACCAGCCAGGCCCTTTCCGACGAGGATATCATCAAGAATCTAAACACCCGTCTGCTGGCCGGTGAAGCGCCCGACGTGCTTTTTCTGGACGGCCTGCCCATCCGTTCGCTGATGGAGAAAGGTGTGCTGGCGTCGCTGGATGGTGTTGTTTCGATGGACGGATACTATGAAAACATCCTGACCGCCTACTCGCTGGACGGCAGGCCCTACGCCTATCCGTCGGTGTTCCGCGTGCCGGTTTTTGTAAGCGGCAGCAGCGAGATCAACGTGGATGACTACGCCTCGCTGGCGTCGCTGGCCGCGCTCTATCAGGAGCAAAGCCTGATTTTTAACACCTCCTACGAGGATATTTTTGATTCCTTCTATATTGCCTCCAGCGCCGGGCTCTTCCCGGAGGAGAAGCGCATTGACGAGGACGCGCTGCGCACATTCCTGCAATCCACCAGAGAGATGATCGATGGCCAGCAGATCACCGCCCAAACCAACGAGTATGTGATGGCCAGCGGCAACGGACAGAGCGTGGCCCAGTCGGAGTTTGCCATGAGCCTGATCAAGGTGGCCGAGGGGAGTTACCCCTGCGGTACCGGCGTTGTAAGCAGCCGTTCCGACGCGCTGAAGCTGTTTTGGAGCTACCCCGCCGTTGCCATCCGGCCGCTGCCCGGCAGCGGCTTTGAGGCCAAAGAGATCGTTTCCATCCCGGCTAACGCCGCCAACCCCACACTGGCAAAAGCTTTTGTCCAAATCATGCTGACAGACCCCGTTGTGCAGTTGAATTCCCTCTACAAGGGCTTCTCGGTACAGCGGGATGTGGAAAACGCCTATCTGGCGCAGACCATCGCGGACGGGGAGCAGACCTACGCCGCCGACCCGCTGACCTGCGATTGGGATTCCCTGATCGAAGAGCTGGGCGCGCCGTCCGTCAGCTCTGCCACGATTTATGATGTAACGCATGAGGCTGCGTTTGACTACTACGGCAACGAGATCGACCTGGACACCGCCGTCCAGCGCATCGAGGAAAACCTGGGACTCTATTTTTCCGAGCAGCAATAAGCAAAGCAGTAGCAGCATCGCCGAATCATTCTACTTGGCATTATAGCGGCGTTGTGTGGATGCTTTTCAAATGGCGATTTTCAAAGTCTTACTGCTATAATTTAATTTCTTTTTTCTTACGTTTACAAACCGTCCGCTGTTTTCTCCTTACCCTTCGGGGTGATAGAAGAAAATGGCCCCGGAAATTTATCAAGGCATTGTTGCATACCAATCCGGTGATTCAACCGCAGCATGGACACTCGTTCAAAAATTCACATGTTTTTCTTTACAATTTACATTCCGAAATACCTCATTGCGTCTGTCCTGCTTCCGTTTACATGTACCTCTAAGTGCAAATGGCTGCCTGTGGCTCGCCCAGTGTGGCCGACATAACCGATGACCTGCCCGGCCTGCACTTGTTGGTCGGTGGTGACACAAATGCTGGAGCAGTGTGCATATAGTG
>OLQY01002149.1_pt1 | contig 13495 bp, 10 predicted proteins | sample 1672851 | NCBI WGS metagenome assembly OLQY01 (sample SAMEA3136730, study PRJEB25190) | human gut metagenome | reverse complement strand
AACGTGCTGCACTCGGCCGAAAACGGCGACATTCATTTCAGCAGCTACGTTCCCGCCGCCTACGATGGCAGCCAGCCTTACGCGCTGTTTGTCTCGCTGCCAGGCTGGGAGGGGCTGTACTTTCAGGGCGTGGGCGAAAATCTGCACTGGGAAGAATTTGCCTTTACTGCGCAGGACTACGTGCCGGATATGATCGTGATTTCGCCCCAGCTCAACGATTGGGGCAAAACTTCGGCGGAGCAGACCATCGCCTTGACCGAATACTTTTTGCAGACCTACAACATTGATCCTGCCCGCGTCTATCTGGAGGGTTACTCCGGCGGCGGAGAGACAGGCTCCATCGTCATGGGGCTGCACCCGGAGCTGTACACGGCGTATCTGGCGCTGGCCACCCAATGGGACGGCGATTTGAACGCGCTGGCCGATGCCGAAACGCCTGTTTACATGGGCGTGGGGGATAACGACAGCTATTACGGCCCCGGCCCATTGCGGCAGGCGTATGCTGAGCTGTGCGAAATTTATAAGTCACGCGGTAAAACGCAGGAAGAAATCGACCGCTTGGCGGTGCTGGATGTGCGCGGTCAACAGTTCTTTACGGAACACGGCTTTACCGACCAGCACGCGGGCGGCGGGGCATTTGCCCACGATGAAACCACGATGGGCTGGCTTTTTGGCCCCCACGAGAAAGGAACTTCGCAATGAAAAAGATGTTGATCGTCTATTATTCATGGTCCAACGGCAATACAAAGCGCATTGCCGAACAGCTGCAAGCCGCCACCGGCGCAGACATTATGCGTATTGAAACGGTGCAGCCCTACCAAGGTTCCCACAATGCGGTGGTACGCCAAGGGCAGGACGAGGTAGAGGCAGGCTATGAGCCGCCGATCCGCCCGACACCCTACGATGTGCAGGACTACGACATCATCGCCGTTGGCACACCTACATGGTGGTATACGATGGCCCCGGCCGTAAAGACGTTTTTGCACAGCAACAGCTGGCACGGTAAAACGGTCATCCCGTTTATGACGAACGGCGGCTGGCCCGGCAGCGTCCTGCGCGATATGCGCGCCGCCTGCCGCGGTGCCGCGTTTGTACAGGAACGGGAGTTCCGCTTTGATTCCACCGGCGGCCCCAATCTCGTCACGCCCCAGTCCGCAATCGACACATGGACAGACGAGGTGCGCACACTGCTGTAAGCCATGATTCACGGTGCAAGAAAACGATAGAAGTTTGCTGCAATATAGGTGTGACATTGCATGAAAGGAAGTAAACATGCTAAGAATCGCCTTGGTCGATGACAATCCAAAAGATCGCCTTGCCTTGCAAAGCTGTCTGGCAGAATATGCAAAGCAGCATGAAGTTGAATTGGATGTGCAGCCCTACCCGAATGGTTTGGCATTTCTGGAAGCGTTCAAGGGCGGGTTTGATATTGTTATGATGGATGTTGAAATGCCCCATATGAACGGAATTGAGGTGGCCCGGCGGCTGCGGCGTGCAGACCCGCTGGTGGTGTTGATTTTTGTTACCAACATGGTTCAGTGCGCGGTTTACGGTTACGAGGTAGATGCAGTGGATTACCTGTTGAAGCCAATCCACAAGAGCACATTTATGGGTAAGATGGACAGGGCTGTCCGGCATATTGCGGCCAAATCCGATCCAAGCCTCATCCTTACGGTAGACAGCGGTATCATCCGCTTGAAACTCTCGGATATATACTACCTTGAAAAAGACAAGAACTACCTTGTCTATCATACAGTGCAAGGTGAATACCGGGAACGAGGTTCACTTAGTGAAGCTACGGAAAGACTGGCAGATAAAGGCTTTTCCCGTTGCACGGCAGGGTGCCTTGTCAATCTGCACCATGTGACGCGCATCAGTAAAGAGGATGTCTGGGTGGATCAGACCGTACTGCCATTGGCGCGGCCGCAGCGCAAGAGCTTCTCAGCGGACTTTCTTGCTTTGCTGGGAGGTGCCTGAAGTGGAGGGCTTTCGATTTGTTTCCTGCCTGCGCTTTTCCTTTCAACTTCTTGTGGCAGAGTGTGCGTTTGTACGGCTTTTTCCGAGAAAAAATCGCTTTTGGCTTCGTCTGCCGTTGGCATTGACAGTGTATCTGGCGGCCCTGCGCGGCATTTATTTGGTCGTGCGCAGCATCCCCGGCCAATGGCTTCCTGTATATACGATCTATTACGTTTTGTGCTTTTCGCTGACGCTGTTGGGAATCGGGTTCTGCTTTGACGCGCGTAATCGAGAGGTGCTGTTTGCCGGAATTGGTGGCTATGCTGTCCAACACATGGCTTTTGGAACAACACGGCTGTTTTTATACTTTTTCCCCCAGCATGAAGAAACGCCTATAGGCTACTTTGTAACTTACTTCTGCTTTTATATAGCGCTGCCGCTTGTAATGTATACCTTTTTTCTGCGAGAGCTCTTTGACCGTGATGGGCTGCAAAAGCGAAACCTGCGCATCCTGTGGCTGGCGTTGTTGGTTCTTGCGATTAACATCACATTAAGCCAAATGACACGCTCGGCGTTGGCAGGGGAGGGCAACGCATTCTTACAGCAGTGTGTGTGCAGTATTTATATGATTTTGTGCAGTTGCATGGAATTACTGCTCTTGTTTTATATTCCACATGAGAGCCGCTTGCAGCAGGAATCCGAAATGATGGATAAGATGATTCATACGATGGAGAGCAAATTGCAGCTTTCTCGTAAGAACATCGACATTATCAATCGCCGCTGCCATGAAATCAAATGCCAGCTGGCGGAATTGGCCAAAGAAAACAAGCGTCTTGCTCAAAGTGATTCGGTGTGTGAAATAGAACAGGCTATCGCGGCATACGATGGTATCTACCAGACGGGAAACACCGCCCTTGACTATGTCCTAAATGAGCACAGTGCGTTGATGCAGGAGGAATGTGTGCAGTTTACCTGCATGGCGGATGGAAAGCAACTCTCATTTATGCAGCGTTCGGACATATCCACGCTGTTCGGCAATGCTTTGGACAATGCACTGGAACATGTGTTAAAAGAGGATAACCGAAATATCCGCTTTATTGACCTGCGTGTAGAACGTAAAGGGGATATGGTACATATCCATCTCTCCAATACCTGTACGCGGCGTGTTGCCTTTCAAGATGATATGCCTGTCTTTGCCGGTGATGAAGGAAATCTGCACGGATTTGGCGTGAAAAGTATCGTGCATATCATTGAAAAATACGATGGTATATGGTCGTTTCGCTGGCAAAACCGCCGTTTTGTATTGGATGCCGCTTGCCCAACTGCACAAAAGAACCACCTTTGATTTGTGCAAAAAGGCGATAGGATGCAATTTATCCCCTGAAAATGACTGCTTTTACCGCAAAGCCCCCGCAAGGGGGCTTTTTCTGTTAGTATACAGGCAGACCAAGCGGAATGAACGATTCCGCAGAATATCAAGGAGGAGAATATGAAAAAGAAACCCGTATCTCTGCTCATAGGCTTGCCGTTGTGCATCTGCCTTGCAGCGGGATTGAGTGCCTGCGCACAAGCGGATACTGCACAGACTGCCGCGCAGACCTCAAACATCCAACCAATGGAATTGGAGGATGCCACCGGACTGTACACCAATGTATTGACCGGTGAGCAGATGCGTGACCGATTGGTAGCCTCGTGGTCGGCTGTCACGCATCTGGAGACCATGCGTCAGTTTAACACGCTGGTGTTGACCAAGGAAAACACAACAATTACCACCGGTGATACCTACGAACTCACCAAAGATCTCTACAATGGTGAAATGGGTATCCATATCGAAGCTCGCTTTTACGGCAACTATACTGCGGACGGCAATCAGGTCACGTTGGCAGAGCCGGACTACTACACATGGATTTATTACCGCAATGGCCGCGTTATGGGCGACCCGGTCGTGTACCAGCCTGTTGACCCCGAAGCCACCGGTAATGATGGTGCTTCTTTCTTTGGCGATTATCTTGACTACCATGGTTATCACCGTGTGGCAGAAATGAATGTCCTTGTCGACCCGGACACCGGCGAATTTGCCTTTGATATTGCGGAAAACGATGATGCCGCAGCACTCGGCAATGAAAGTGAAGATGACGGCTTCAACGCAGGACCGATTTTTGAGCAGAATCTGACCGGCGCTACCGCAGAAACCGCTGAAGGAGGTGCAGAAGAATGAAAAAAATCAAATATAAAAAGCCGTTGGTCGTGACCAACATTTTATTGGCATTGCTGTTGGCGATTATCATTGCATTGAACTGCGTGGCGGTGTTCTTTGGTACGGCGTTGGAATTGTTCTTTGGCACAGTGGGCGGAGGCTCTACGGAATCCGAGAATTATACAAGTGAGTTTACTTCTGCCGATGGGCTGCGCACAGCACAGGAAGATTTTGCCCGCACTGTTGTTAGCGAGGGCTCAGTTCTGATGAAAAATGAGAACAACGCCCTGCCACTTACGCAGGGGGCAGCAGTGACTGTTCTCGGAAGCGAAAGCTGGTATAACACGGGCACCGGCTCCGGCGCAGTGGCCAGCGGTGAATATGGATACATTACCCCCGAATATGTGCTGGAGCAGGCCGGATTCTCGGTCAACCCCAGCCGCGACAGCTATGCCGGTTATACCGATGCAGCAATCTACATCGTTTCCCGCGTGGGCGGTGAGGGTTCCGATGCTACGCTGGATGACCCAGAATCCACCCGCTATATGCAGCTTACCGATGAAGAAAAGGCAGACCTTTCTTCTTTGAAGGCAGCAGGATTTGAAAAGGTCATCTTGCTGCTGAACACCAGCAACGCGCTGAATATGGACTTTGCTGATCAGCAGGAATATGGTATTGATGCGATCCTCTGGATGGGTGTCACCGGCTGCAACGGTTTGGAAGCGCTGGGCGATTTGCTGAATGGTAATGTCAGCCCCTCCGGCAGACTGGTGGATACCTACCTGTACGACAATATGAGTAACCCTGCCATGCAGAATTTCGGCGATATGAAATATGAAGGAACCGAAATTCCATATATCAACTATGTGGAGGGCATCTACCTCGGCTATAAATATTTCGAGACCCGCTATGAGGATACGGTCATGGGAACCCCCAACGTGGGCAACTATGTGTATGATGATGTTGTTTACCGCCCGTTTGGTTTTGGTCTGTCCTACACTGATTTCGATTGGAGCGGTTACACTCTGACCGATAACGGTGACGGTTCACTGACAGCCTCCGTTACTGTTACAAACAGCGGTACGACTGCCGGTAAGGATGTAGTGGAGATTTACTACCAGAGTCCTTATACCGATTACGATAAGCAGAATCTCGTAGAAAAAGCCTCAGTCAATTTGGCCGGCTTTGCCAAAACTGAAACGCTGGAACCCGGTGCCAGCGAGACCGTCACTGTTACCTTTGATGCACAGGACACGATGAAGTCCTACGATGGTAACGCTGCACGCACCTATATCATGGACGAGGGTGACTACTATGTTACCGCTGCCCGCGATGCCCACAATGCGGTAGAGAACATTCTGGCTGCCAAAAACTATACGGCAGACGGCGATGCTCATTTGGTTGGCACTTATAATGTGCCTGCATTCCTGACGCTGAACACAGATTCCGCAACCGGTGCAGAGGTCAGCAATCTGTTCGATGATGCCGTTGCTCTCGATACGCAGTATCTGTCCCGACAGAACTGGAGCCGTGTGGAAGAAGGTCTGACCTACACTGCTCCTGCCACCAATATTGAAAACCTGACCGCTAACTACAACCGTATTGGCTGGGCCGCCTCCGGCCGCCCCACCACGGTGGATAATACTGCAGAATTTACTACAGAAGCCGACAACGGCCTGACATTTGCTGATATGACCGGCGTTCCTTACAACGACCCGAAGTGGAACACGCTGCTGGATCAGCTTACCATTACCGAAATGCACGATCTGTTCAAGCGTGCTGGCTATACTACCAGTGCAATGCCCTCCATCAGCAAGGAGCGCACCTACGACTTTGACGGCCCTGCGGGTATTGTGAACTATGTTTCCGGCTGGAGTTCTTTCGGCTATCCCTCTGAAGTTGTCCTTGCTTCCACATGGAATGTTGATCTTGCCGAGCAGATGGGCAGACTTGTTGGTGAAGATGGTCTGCGTGCCGATATTCAGGGATGGTACGCACCGTCTATGAATCTGCACCGTACGGCTATCTCTGGGCGTAACTTTGAGTATTACTCCGAGGACGGTCTGATTTCCGGCAAGATGGGTGCTGCCGAGGTTCGCGGTGCTCAATCTAAAGGAATGTTTGTGTACATCAAGCATTTTGTTATTAACGACCAAGAGACCAATCGCAATGCAGTATGTACTTGGTTGACCGAACAGACGTTGCGTGAAATTTACCTCAAGCCGTTTGAAATTGCCATCAAAGAAGGCGGCGCTACCGGTTTGATGGGTTCGATGAACCGCATCGGCACCCGCTATACGGTGGGCAGTTACGCTCTGATGACCCAACTCATCCGCGATGAATGGGGCTTCTGCGGCGGTGTCATCACCGACTACACGACCTACAACAGCACCGATGCGGATCAGCTTTTGGCTGCGGGTACGAACCTGATTCTGCAAACAAGTGAAGTGCCGCTGAGCAGAACCAACTCTTGGACGCGCCGCAATGCTCTGCGTGAATCTGCACATCAGGTGCTTTACATGGTTGCCAACAGTATTGCAGTAGATGCCGGTTCTGCCGGTGTGCCGATTTACTACTTCATCCTCGCGGGCATCGATGTGGCCACATTGATCGGCATTGTGGCGGCTGAGATCTTCGCTTATCGCCGTGCTGTATATGGTGCGCCCAACCTGACCCCAGAGCAGCGCAAAAAACGCCGCACAATCATTCTGGCTATCGTGACCGTTATTGTGATTGTCCTGGCGGCTCTTGTGATTTGGTTTGTACAGTATTATCTGTCCAAACAGATTTAATATACCGCTTTTCCTCCAAACTTGTGCAGAGCCGGCCACAATCTACTGTGACCGGCTCTGCCATTATCAGAAAAAGGAGCGACTTTCCTTGAACATACAGGCATTGATTTCGGAGCTTACGCTCGAAGAAAAATGCGCTCTACTTTCGGGCGCAGAAACATTTAAAACGCGCAGCATGAAAAAACACGGTATTCCGCAGATATGGCTGGCTGATGGACCACACGGTGTGCGCAAGCAGGCGGGTGAGAGTGACCACCTTGGGCTGAACCCCAGTGTCCCGGCAACCTGCTTCCCCACAGCTTCTGCTATTGCTAACAGCTGGGACACTGAACTTGGCGAAGAAATCGGCACAGCCGTAGGGAAAGAAGCAGCTGCACAAGGCGTATCTATCTTGCTGGGGCCGGGTCTGAACATAAAACGTAATCCGCTGTGCGGAAGAAATTTTGAATATTTTTCAGAAGATCCATTCCTTTCCGGTAAGATGGCTGCAGGATACATTCGTGGTATCCAATCTAACGGCATTGCGGCATGCCCCAAACATTTCGCGGTCAATAATCAGGAAACTCGTCGTATGGCATCGGATTCGGTCGTAGATGAACGCACTCTGCGGGAAATTTACTTGACAGGCTTTGAAATAGCGGTAAAAGAGGGAAAACCCCGTAGCATTATGTCCGCATACAACCTTATCAATGGGGAATATACCAACGAGAATAAGCATCTGCTGATGGATGTGCTGCGCGATGAATGGAAATTTGGCGGCGCGGTCATTACCGATTGGGGTGGTTCAAATGACCACGCGTTGGGGGTGAAGTATGGCTCAACCTTGGAAATGCCTGCCCCCGGCGGAGACAGTGTCCGCGAATTGATTGCTGCTGTAAAAAATGGAAAAATCGAAGAAGCGGATGTAAATGCGCGTCTTTCTGAACTATTGCCGTTGATTTTTGATACAAAGGCTGCGCTTGAAAGCGCTCCGAAAAGTTTTGATGCCGAAGTACATCACGCACTTGCCCGTCGAGCCGCCGCAGAAAGTCTTGTACTGCTGAAAAACGAGGACGCAATTTTGCCACTTGCACCGAATACCACAGTGGCAGTCATCGGTGATTTTGCAGAGACGCCACGTTATCAGGGCGCAGGCTCCAGTATGGTGAATTCTACTGCAGTGGATACCCTGTTGGAAAAACTGAATGACAGTAATCTTTCCATTGCTGGCTATGCAAAAGGATTTGACCGAAATGGAAAAGCGGATAAAGCGTTGCTTAACGATGCCTGCGAACTTGCACAGAACGCACAGATTGTGTTGCTCTGCCTTGGGCTTGATGAAATTCAAGAAAGCGAAGGATTAGACAGAAAGCAGATGAAGCTGGCAGAAAATCAAATCCACGTACTGGAGAACATTGCACGGGTAAATCAGAACATTGTTGTAGTCCTTCACAGTGGTGGTGTCGTAGAAACACCATGGTTATCACGTTGCAAAGCACTGCTGTATGCAGCACTGGCTGGACAGGCTGGGGCGGGAGCAGTAGTGGATGCTTTGACAGGAAAGGTGAATCCATGCGGAAAACTGGCGGAAACGTGGCCAATTCACTATCAGGATGTTCCCAGTGCATCCCATTTTGCCGGCAATACAAAGAATGTTGAATATCGAGAGGGACCGTATGTCGGTTATCGCTACTTTGAAACAGCAAAGGTCCCTGTACAATTTTCTTTTGGATATGGCTTAAGCTATACACGATTCGCATATTCTGATTTGATTGCCGATGAGCATGGCGCGAGTCTCTGCATTGAGAATGTGGGACCGGTGGCTGGCAGTGAAATCGTGCAACTCTACATTTCTAAAGCAGATGGAGCAATTTTTCGCCCAATAAAAGAGTTGAAAGGCTTTGCAAAGGTGAATTTGCAGCCGGGCGAGAAAAAGCGTATCGTGATTGAACTTGATGACAAAGCATTCCGCTTTTGGAATATACTTTCCAACAAGTGGGAAGTGGAAGGCGGAAACTATGATGTCTTAATAGGCTCCAGTGTGCAGGATATTTGCTTGAAAAAAGAGATATATATAAAAGGAACGGCAACCGTATATCCGTATGAGAATGGGAATATTGACTGCTATCGTGTGGCGGATGTGCTTCATGTTCCTGATGCCGCATTTGAAGCCCTGTTGGGGAAACCCATCCCGGAAAACAAAACGATAATTGACCGAAACCTTACACTTGGTGAATTGAACCATGCACGCAGTCCACTGGGATGGCTGGTATGGCTTATCCTCACGATCTTACTGGAAGCAAGCTATAAACGAGGAAAACCAGATTTGAATGTGCTGTTCCAATACAATATGCCGCTGCGCGCATTGGCAAAAATGACAGGCGGTGTAATCAGCATGGGCATGGTAGATGGTATCGTTATGGAGTTACAAGGATTCTGGATTGTTGGCATTATTCGAGTTTTATATGAGTTTATCAAAAATGCTGTCTTAAATGCGCAGATGGAAAGACGCCTACAAAAAGAATGACGGAGGAATTTGAATCATGCGGTTGTGGAATCATTTTGCGGAAAATCACCCTACCGCGGCCAAGTGGGTGCGTGAGGGCGGCCTATTTGTCATCGTGTCCAATTTGATCACAGTTTTCAAATATCTGCTCTTGCAGTTTTTGCCATCAGCCTTTAGCAACCTTCCGGTTGTGGATTTTGGCTGGCCGGGGATTGATGTGACCTTGTTTGGGGAAACCTTTAAGTGGAATATCCTTGGTTACGATGCCGCCCACGGCGGGCTGCCGTACTTCTGTGCTTACATGATTGCAATGGTGATTGGTGAGTGTATCAACTTCCCGATTCAGCGCAATTTTGTGTTTCGCAGCAAAGGCCCCGTTGTGAAACAAATCATCGGATATGTAGCGGCGTTCTGCGTTATTACTTGCATCGTCAATTCCATAAACTGCGTATGGGTGGCGGTAGCCGGGCTTCTTGTTCCGGACTTTATTTACAACATCGGCACGACGGTGCTGAATGGGGGAATTTCAATGGTTATTTTCTTTTTCGTGAATAAGATTATTTTCCCGGAAAATGAAAATACCTAACATTTTCGAAAAAGTGGGAGAAAAAATAGCATGGGGAATTGGCTGATCTGCCCATTGTGCGGCAGAAAAACAAAAATTCGTATTTTGCCGGAAACGGTGCTGCTTCATTTTCCGTTATATTGTTCACGGTGCAAAAAAGAGGTAGTCATCAGTGTAGTAGGTAATAAATTGAAAATCGAAACCCCAGAAGCTTAGAGCCAAAAAGGAGCCTGCATTCTGAAGTCCAGACGGACTTGAATGCAGGCTCCTTTTTTGTTTTAGGGGTTATTTTGCCAATGCGGGTTCTTTGTTGGGGTTCACCGCATCCTTTGTAGAACCGCCTCGCATAACAGACAGCACAGCGCGGCTGACAACAAGCAACATTTCAGCCTCATAGGGAGAGCAAGTTGAAACGATACTTTGTAAGTCGTGGATAGTGTCCCGACCATCCGCAGCAGAACCCCAAAAACACAAATCGTCCAATGACATGTGCAATGCCCGCGCGATGGGGAACAGGGAAGTCATCTCCGGGTTGCCTTTGCAGGTTTCATAATCGGATACTGTGCGCAAGCTGACACTTGCCTTTTCAGCCAACTGGGCTTGTGTCCACTTTAAGTCGTCGCGTTTTTGCTTTATTGCATTTGCCAATTCAATGGAATCTTGTGTCAACTTACTCACCTCGATGTCTATTTTACTGCGTATTTCGACATCGAGGAACGAATCAAAATGTGTGAATCAAGGCAAAAATAAACATTATACTGCGTATTGAGAGCTATAAAAGTGCGCTATATTACAAAACGCTGTCTTCGTAAGGGTGGATACTTCTTAACTATGCAGATTACTGCGTTTGAAATTTCAGAAAAAATAAAAATATGGGGACAGGTTTTGCCCCCATAGGGTGATACCCTAAAATCAGAGCTATATCAGCGGGGAGGTGAATTGGTGATTGAAGCGCCACTGCGGCGCCGTGAAATTGTCGAAATACTTTATTCGGCAAACGGAAAAGTTAAAATTAACGATCTGGCGGCGCGGTTTGGCGTGGAACGTAGAACAATCCGTAGAGATGTTGAAAAACTGTCGTTGATTTATCCAATCGCAAGTCAACCGGGTCGTCACGGCGGCGTCTACATAAATTCACCGATTCGATTTGCTCCGAGATATCTCCACCCAGAGGAAGCCGAAGCGTTGATTCGCATAATGCGGCTTATTCCTGAAAACGAGCAGATATATATTCGGACAATACTCCGCGATTTGGCTCATATAGATGGCGTTTAACTATCTATTCTCGCACCTTGACAACCGAATACCCAGCATAACAGGTACGTTCCTTTCCCGGCGAGCCCCAGTGGGCGGTCCGGCAAACCGGAATTGCGGCGGGAAAGATCATAATGATACGCCAGCAGCCTCCCGCGTCAGAGGGGGTGACCGAGCCGGAGTTGTAAGCAGTAAGACTCCGGCAAAGTCAGTGAACGGCCATTGCCAGTGGCCTGCCTGTTGTGTTCCCGGTGTCAGGGGTGCGGGCGGCAAATGTGGCACAGTTTCTTAACTATCTACTTTTGCCGTTTAGGGCAAATCGTGGGCAGCAGGACCCCAAGCGCCTGCTGCCCATCATTTTGCTTTAAACGGGATGGAAAACAGGGGTGTAAAATGCAAACCTATCCAACGGGCTATGCGGAATCCCACCACATAGCCGAACAGATTTTCCGGGAGATTTTACCTCGGCACGGCATGGCGGTGCGCGAGGAACAAATCGCGCTTTGCCATGAAGTTTTAGATACCTTATATAATAAGGAAATTTCCCTGTGCGAAGCAGGCGTGGGTACCGGCAAGACGCTGGCCTACCTCGTGGGCTGTATTCTTTGGCAGATGAACCGTCCCGAACGGATGAAACTGCCTATCGTTATCTCCACTTCCAGCGTTGCCTTGCAGGACGCTATCCTTACTGAGTATCTGCCCGACCTGTCCGCTGTCTTGCTGGACGAAGGTATCATTACCGCACCCATCACAGCCGTTGTCCGCAAGGGCAAAGAGCGCTTTGTCTGCGATGCCCGCCTTGCCGAAAGAGCATCGCTGGTGCAGCCAAGCAGAAAACGGCAGACCAACAGCCTGAACATTGCTGCGCACATTTTGGACATGGATCATATCCCGGAACTTTCCCGGTATGACCGCTGCCGAATTTGTGTGCCGCAGTCCTGCCCGCGAGATTGCTTTATGCGCTTGGATTGCCGCTACCAGCAGTATCTGCGGGATTCCATGAAACCCGACATCCAAATTTGCAATCACAATTATTTGCTGGCAGACGCATCGCACCGACTTGAAGATAGGCCGCTGCTCCTGCGCAGCTATCAGGCGCTGGTGGTGGACGAGGCACACAAACTGCCCGATGCCGCCCGTCAGATGTACACGGAAACACTATCCTCGCGCGCCATGGATGAATTGTGCCTTTTATTACAACAGGCGCACTACAAGGATTTTGCCAGACAGCTGCGGACGGCGTTCCTTACGCTGTCGTTCTCCTGCACGCAGGGGTTTTCCAAGCTGCGAAGAAAAGTGAGCGAACCGTTCGTGCTTACACCGTTCCGCCGCGCTGCTCTCATCGACTGTATAGCACTGTTGCAAAATGCTGGCGGATTGCCGGATGTGCCGCGATACCTGCTGAACAGGCTGGGAGAAGCAGAAAGCCTCCTGCGCCTTTTTCTTTTGGAGGTGCCGACGCGCATCTTATACATCGACTACGATGCCGATGGCCAGCCCACATTCTGCGCAGCCAGCAACCGCGTACCGCAGCTGCTCCGCAGCGCCCTGTGGAACACACGCGAACCTGCGATTTTGACCTCCGGTACCTTGGCGGCGGCCGGTGATTTCAGCCACACGGAACAGCTTTTGGGGCTGGCGGCTTACCGACCTCTGCGCCACTTCCGCGCGGATTCTCCGTTTAACTACAAGAAAAAATGTCTGTTATACTTTCCGCCGCGCGTAAAAATGCAAATGGACAACCGCAAAATGGCAGAAGAAATCGTTCGGCTGGTTAGTGCCTGTCACGGTCACGCGCTGGTGCTGTTTACGTCCTACCGCCAGATGGCGGAAGTCCGCGCGCTGACGGACGGTCAGTGGCAATACCCGACCTATCAGGCGTGGCGCAACGGCGGCAAAATTATCCGGCAGTTCAAGCAATCCGGCAACGGTGTCTTGTTTGCGGCGGGCTCCTGCTGGGAAGGCATTGACTTTCCCGGCGATATGGTGTCCCTGCTGATTATCGCAAAGCTGCCGTTCCCGATTCCCGACCCGGTCAGCGACTACAAACGCCAGCAATATCCGAATCTGCGCGATTATATAAACGCCGAAATCATCCCCGAAATGCAGAAGAAACTGCGGCAGGGTTTTGGTCGTGCCATTCGCACGGAACAGGATTCCTGTGTGGTAGCCATTCTGGATGAACGCGCGGGCATCGGCGGCAGGTACCATGACGCCGCGCTGGCAGCGCTGCCGACCTGCCCAAT
>OLQY01002148.1_pt1 | contig 13497 bp, 32 predicted proteins | sample 1672851 | NCBI WGS metagenome assembly OLQY01 (sample SAMEA3136730, study PRJEB25190) | human gut metagenome | reverse complement strand
GAGAAATATTTCAAAAAGTGGGTGTCTGATAATTTCAAAGGACTTTCACCGCATACGTTATTTGAATTTTTGCATAAAATTTCAGGGTTCTCTGTAGATTATGCATCGAATTTGGTTTATGTAGAATTATATAATTATGCTCTGAAAATAAACGTAAACAATGATTCTGAAAATCTGTTTTATGCAATAAAAGATTCTGTAGACAACTGTACTTGGTTATAATTAACAAGGGAGGTAAAATTCATGTACGCTGAAGTTATGCCATTAGTAAATGGAAAATTAAAGGAGATCGCCGCTAAAATTAATTCTGGCGATAACTCTGCTCTGGAAGATGCACAGAAAATATGTGGTTGTTCACGGGTAGAAGCATGGAATAAGCTTGATGGGGATGGAAACGTAAAGCAGGTTGCTGGTATTATGTTTGGACTGCCTATACAGCTTATTGTGTGGTGTAATTGATTTGTACGTGATAGGTGTACTGGAGGTTCGATTCCTCCAGCACGTATTTGTAACTTGTAAACAAGGGAGAAATCCGCTATAATTTAGGTAAATGAAAGGCGGTGGAAAGGATGGAAGAAATGACAGAAAGCGAACTGATCGCGGTATTGATTGATAAGTACACTGATCTACAGCGTATCAAAAAAGCAAATGGAGAGGTTAGTAATTCTGAACTAGAATACCAGATCAAGGCTACAAAAGCAAAACTTTCTTCATTGAAAATCAATGTGGAAGATCTAACTTTGTAAGGCAAATCATGTAGAGCCAGAAGTAAAATCTGGCTCTTTTCAAAAGGAGGTTGATATTATGGTAACTCAATAGGTTACATAAAAGGCAGGAGGTAAATCATGCTTAAAATCAATTTATGGTCTTTAGAACAACGTGTAGAATCTTTGCGTGAAATGGATCTAACACTTGCGAAAATGGGTGTAGTTAGTAGAGATACCGTTTGGCGTGATTATGGCGGTGGATTAAAGGCAACGGCAGAAGAAACTAAGAAAAATTGGGAAAGAATTGCTTCAGATGACGAACTCTATCAGAATGCGATTTTTGCCTACATGGTTGCTACACTTGAACCCTTTACTCTATCTACAATAAAGGGAATTGTATAATCATATTATAGGTTAATTCTGCTAAAAATCGGGATAAGGGGAAACTTTGTCCCGATTTACAAAAGAAAAAAAGTGTGGTATGCTACCAGAAAAGGAGGTATTTTATGAGGGTAGTATATCAAAAATTATTTGATAAATTAAAGGCAAACGGGATAAAACAAACTGATTTTAGAGAAGATACTGGAATTAGCGGTTCTTCAATGAATAAACTTAGAAACAATGAAAATGTTACAGTAGATACAATATGCAAGATCTGTGATTTTTTCTGTTGTATGCCTGATGAAATTATGGAATGGATTCCGGAAAAAAATAAAAAATCTAAGGCAAAAGAGAATTTAGAAAATCAAATCGCAGAACTTCAAGCAAAGTTAAAAAATCTATAACCATTAACGTAAACCACTAAAGCATCTATCAAAGGATAGGTGCTATTTTTATACCCAAAATTCGCCTAAACAAACAGAAACCGGCGAATATATACGTACAAATACAACCATAGGAGGCAACGCAAATGAAAAAGAAACACACCATCAAAAAAACTATGCTCACTTACAAGACCATCAATCGTTTTGAAGCTGAGTATATCACAAATCAGTATACACCAAGCGAAATTGATGGTATTGAACTCGCTGCATATACTGCAAACATGAATGAATGCGTTCATCCAGAATGGAAAGAGGATGATATTTTTAATGACTTTTTAAGAGTTCTTAAGATTCACAAAATCGCAGTTATCAAAAAGAAAGCAGAAAATCAATGCTCAAACTGTAAATACTTTACAGTATGCGGAGATCCAGAGCGTACAGAATCATGCAACGGAAGAGAAACAGTAAAACCGTTCAAACTGCGTGTTTATGATGCATCTGGAGTATTCGATCATGAAGAGTTTTTTGAAACGAAAATGGAAATGAGTGATCGTTACATTGAATTAACAATGGAGTGCGATTATATTGAAGATCGTCCTACAGTATGGAAATTTGAAAATGGGGAATGGGTAAGACTTCCAGGTTATTAATGCATAATTTATCAATCAATCAAAAATAAAAGCGAAAAGGAGAATAATATCATGATGGATATGGAAAAAAATTTAAAACAACAAAGGCAGATGAGCGCGCCGCTCTGGAACTCATCAGAGGTATTCTTGCAGAATTAGATCCGGCTGGATACGTAAACACAGCTTTTGAGGGATGTTGTGATATGGCAGAGTGTAATATTGATAATGACTTTGCTTGTTCGTGGAAGGGAAACTGTCTTGCAGCGGATAAAAAACTTGGAAGATTAATTAATGAAAACAAAAACCTGCGAATTGATAACAAATCTTTACAAGCTCATCTTAATACAGCTAACAAATCATTGGATAGTAGAAAAGAGATGCTTGATGCTATGTCAGAAGTAAATGAGCATTTGAAAAGCGAAAATAAAAAGCTCTGTGTTGAGAATGAAGTGTTACAATCGCAGATTCATGCGGCAAATAATACATTAAATACATATAAAACATTAAAAGATATTGACGAAGAGCGGATTAACAAGCTGAAAAAGTCAAATACCGATCTGTTAGATATGATCAATAAAAAGTTAAAACAGATTTAATACTCTATATTTTTGCGTATACAGTGCAAAGTGTATAATTGTATATGCAAAAAAATGTAAACCAAAATAAAAAACGCAAATCAGGAGGTTTAGTTATGAAACTTTTAGGTATTACTGCAATCGCTGGAACAATTATTACAATCGTAGGATCTATGTTCTCTTCGCTTGCATCTGTTGATGGATTTTACAAGGCAGATTCAAAAGGTAAGTCTATATGGGTGAATATCAGAGAAGAGGATGCAACCTATATAGGAAATGGAACTTTTGAAACTATAGACGGAAATTTTTGGATGATTGATATTAAACCAGAGAAAAACGCAGAGTATGATAGTGATTATGATATTGACGGGCAGTATGTGCTTGTCATGAATGACAACGGAACTGAAAATTATGTCTACGATGATAAAGTTATGGAGGTATATGAAAAGTGAGAATTGAATATGTAGGAAACTGTGCGAAAATCACAGCTCTAAAGACAGAAAGAGAAATGTATATGCTTGGCAGAATAGAAGATCATATTAGAGTATATACACATAAACAAACATATATCAAAGGACTGAATTTGTATGTAAAACTACCTAACGGAGAATATGAGTATATGGAATTTAAACAGGAGGAATATATAAAAGCGAAACATAAAGCACAGGAAGAAACAAGAGAAAAATTCTCTCCAAGAAAAAGACGGATTGTTTGGGTAGTTTTACAAGAACTTAATAAAGGTAAATGGACAGAGATAGGCAAGGCAGATTCAAGAATTGATGCTGTAAAACAGATGGAATATTGGAAAAAGAAAAGTAAAGATATTCCGATTATGGTTAAACAGAAACGAATTGAACTTGAGTCAGTATCAGCCTAAAATCAAACAGGAAAGAAGGGAGATTTAACTGTGAAAAAATTAGTTAAAGTATTATCAGTTATTACAATGTGTTTAGTTGCTACCACAGCATATGCAAGCGACTGGATTGACACGGAGAAAGTAGTTGGTTGGGAATCAACGGAAATAGGTTTGTATCTTTACTTTGAAGATGGGACAGGTTACTATTTTGAAATCAATAGATAAAGCGAAATAGAGAGGAGAAATACAAATGACAAAAATAGAGAGATATTGGGATGTAATTGTTAGTTTTATGAATGACAACATCCGTGAAGATGTACATAGTTTACTTGCACCATGTACAAAGAAAGAATTTCTGAGAGAGTATGTAAAGAGAGATACAGGATTCGCTGATTTACTTTACAATGAGTTTTCGATTGATTTCTTTGATATGCAGGATTAAAAAGGAGGTTGATGGTGTGTGATTGTAGAATATACGATAGTAAATATAGATAATCCGTTGCAATCATTTGATTATCTGGATTACGAAGAAACGAAATTAAAAGTAGACGCCTTGCGTTTACAAGGTAAAACTATTCGTGTTATCGGTATTGATGAAAATGGAAACGAACTGAAAATTAGTATGTAGTTAGGCACTCACAAAAGCGTGGGTGCTTTTTTAGTACACAAAATTAAGTGAAAACAAAATTTGAGAAGAGAAAAGGAGAATATATTATGTGTAAGATGTTTGAAGTTGTAACAGGTAGAAAATCCAAAGGTAGTGTTGATAAGCTGGAAGGTCTTACAAAAATGTATACGGATCTTGGAGAAGAGATTGCTATTATTAAAATTCCAGTAGAATTAATGGAAATTGATACACGTTATCAAACAGAAGAAAGAACAGAGAGAGATCTTGATTATCTTATTAAAAATTGGGATGAACGGAAACTTATGACACTTATTGGTGTACCACATTGGGAAGAGGGAAAAGTATATATTGTTGATGGTTATGGACGTTGGATTGCAAGTCAAATTGTGGATAAAGTTAAATATAAAGATTTAAAGGTGCAGTTAATTTTAAATGCACCAACAGATCCACAAGAAAGATTGATTTTTGAAGCAGAACTTTATGCATTTCAGAATAGAGATGTAAAAATGCTTACTGCAATTCAGAAACATGGTTCTATGATGATTCTTCACGATCCAGCTACAATGAAACTTGAAGAATTGAAAGAGAAATATGGTTTTGAGTATGTAACAAGTAAAGGAAATAGAGATGCATCAGTTCTTGGCTCTTATACCGATACATTAGCATTATGCAAGATTGATGATGGTGTATGTGCTGAATATGTATTTGATATTTGCGTTGGTGCTGGTTTCGACAGAAAGCCAAATGGCTATTCAAGATATGTAATGAGAGCATTAAAAGATATTTATAAACTTTATGCTCATAGTAGATATACAACTAAGAAGTATTTAATTGAACAACTTCGTAAAACCACACCGCTTTTCTTAAAGGCAAATGCTGTTAGTAAATATCCGTTGCTTGAAAGCGCGACTGCCGTATCTCTTTATATTGAAGATATGGTTGTTGAAGATTTAGGTTTAGAACAGTGTAGAGAAGCGGTTGGAAATAAAACAATTCTTATTAGTAAAAAGACTGCATAAGCGAAATGCAAATACATAGCTGTGCTAACGGCAAGACGGGTAGAACGGAAATAAAATGGAAAGGAGAATATGTATGAATAATATTCCATACAAAGATTTCAAAAGGAAATTGCAAGATAACGGATTCAGAGAAGAGCGTTCAAAAGGTGGACACATCATCTACAAGCGAACGCAGACGATCTCTGTACCAGCACACGGAGAAGTAAATGCTGCATTAGCAAAAGGTTTAAGTAAAAAGTATAATTTAGGAATTTAGAAGGGAGAGTTGAGATTATGGCTGATATTAAATATGAAATTAAAAAGGAAATCGGTGTTATTTCTGAGGGAAAGAAAGGTTGGAAGAAAGAGTTAAATCTTATTTCATGGAATGATAAAGAAGCAAAATATGATATTAGAGATTGGAATGAAGATCATTCCAAGATAGGCAAGGGAATTACACTCACTAAGGATGAGGCAGTGAAACTGATTGAGTTGCTGAAGGGAGAAGAGTAATGAGAGATACAAAAGAAAATTACATCTGTAAATCTGTTGCAGAGTTTAGAAAATCTCATTCAGATTTTTTAGAGCATAAAGAATTTACAGGTAAAAAGAAACTTACTGTATTCATTGATCCGGGAATTTTAACAGAAATTGGACTTCCAGAGGATGTAGTACATAAGGTTCTTGAAGAGGCAAATGGAGAGCATGGAGTGAAAAGAACTATTACAAGTATGTATACTTGTTGTGTAGTTAGTGAAGAGAATTATTTAGAATATCATGTTGATATTGATTGTAGAACATATAATGTAAGAAATTTAGATACAGACAGAGTTTTATATTCTGTATTAGATATTGAAACATTAAGATTTGCAGCTTACAAGGTAAATATTTATGGAATTTATGAAGGGCTTCCAGTCGATAGCGAAGAAATTAATTGGGAACCAAATATCTTACGTCTTTCTATCGAAGATTTATATTATTTCAAGGAGGAAAGAGAAAATGAAATGGATTGAAATTTTAAGAAGTAAAGACGGAAATTATGCGGTGTTACAAGATGAAAAAGATACACAGTTTGTTTTAGCAAGTGGATATAATCCAGATGCACCAGAGGATCAGAAATGGGGACATGGCTCTTATTTCATGTATTGGAATAATAAAGAAAATAAGGCAGAAATGCTTATGAATGCTGTTGATCTATTCAGATACAGAACGGAAAAGAATTATATTCCTCGTAGTAGACTTGAAGTATTGGCAACAAAATTTAAAGATGGTTTATATTCTTATACATTCACAGAAGAAGGAGATGATTATTTCTTTGATGAAGAATGTGAAATGACAGATTATGAAAAAGAATTTTTCGGGATTGGAGATGATAGTCCGATTACCAATGCGAAGTTTGAAAATCCCATGTATAACAATGGATATGATGATGGGTTCTCGGATGGTGCGAACAGTATTGATGAGGATTAAGAAATGGATATTACATAAGGAAAGGTAGGTAAAAAAGAATGGACAAATTAAGAGTATGGTGGATTTCACAAGTAGGTGCAACAAAGGATTCATTTTATGTTCCTGTAGAAACAGTTGAAGAAGGCAAAAAAGTAATGGATATGTTAGCAGCATATGATGCATATCAAAGACAGAATAGAATTAAACCTGATTATTGTAATTGCGGTGGAGTTCAGAGATGGAATGAAGATTCTCAGGACTGGGAAGATTGGTATATGGAAACAGAAGATGCCTATTTTGATGATGTAGATGATTACTGTGAACAGTGTGAAAAGGCAGATGAACTTGAAGAGTTTACACATGAATTATTTAAACAGATCGATTGGGAAAAGATCGAGAAAATGTCATAATAAATACGTGTTTCATAAGAAAGGAAGGTAAATAGTATGAAATATACAGTTAGCGCAGCAATAGACGGAAGAATAGATGTAAATGTTGAAGCTGATAGTTTTGAAGATGCAAAATCAAAAATATCGCTCATTGACATAGATTTAAGAAACATGGAATGCGTAGGATTCCGTGCGGTAAACGCTGAAGATGAAAACGGCGTATTTGAGGACTATTAAAGATGAAAGCACTAATTAGTTAGAATTAGGTGTTTCATAGAAAAAATGGAGGAAAACAATTATGGTAGAAATGAATGAGAAAATGCAGAAATGTTTCAATGAAATGAATGATGAACAGAAAATCAGAATGTTCTATGAACTCACAAAATATATGCATGAGAATATGGAATATGGAGAAGATGACGATATGAACAATCTGATGGATGATATTACTAATGTAAAGAATGACATTGAAAACTTATGAAACTAAGATTTCATTACAAAGAATTAAGTCGAAACCGCCTTATTACAGGCGGTCTATGAAAGATAGTAACTTGTATACTGATGATGACAAACTAAATCTGAATGGAGGATGATATTATGGCAAATATTATGGCACAGTTAGAGGCGTTAAGTAATAAAGATTGGCAGAATTTATTTTCTGCTATAGATGAAGATTCACGGAAATGGGTTGCAAGTCTGAAAGAAGATTTGCAGTATAGATACATTGGAGAGATTGATTGTCCAACAGAAATGTATCAAGATTTCGCAACTGTAAAAGATGTAGAGGGAAAAGGAAAGACAAATTGGTTTGTTTGTTCTGATGGTTCATTTTTTACTTGTGATGACGCAACTGTTGATGCTCTTTATGATAGTGGCAGAGTGGTTGATCATGAATTTCCATTTGAAATAGAAAGAATGGAAAAGTATGAACAGCTTTCAAAGGATGAAAGAATTTCTTTTCGGGTAGCCCTCCAAGGAATTTTAGAATCAGAAGCAAAAGAACTTGTATGTTGGGAATTAGGTATTCCTGCTTATGATAACGTGTATGTATTTGAAATTTCAGAAACTTATGTTGATAGTTCAACTAAGGAAGAAGAGATTAAAACATGTACAAGGAATATAGAGGCTGACAGTGAAGTAAATGCAAGGGAGAAACTTAATTCTGAATTATTTAAAATTGGATCTGTTGTTAGTAGTGGAAGGAGGTTTACAGCAGAAGACAACAGAAAAATGCGTGAATCTGGTAAAATATTTGGATATAGAGGAGGCATACCATATACAATTACTTTGAAGAACAGAGATGTTGTTCTTAAAGAAATAAAAAAGAATGATTTATTTTAACAAATAAACTAGGATTTCTTTGAAAGGAGTAAAGGTAAATGTATAAATATTTATTAGAACGCATAAGAGATGGCGTAGATTGGAAAAAAGGCATGAGAATATGGGCTGATGCCCCATGTGCAGGATGGAGAGTTATAAGAAAAGAAAGGGTTAAAAACTAGATTAAAGGCAGTTAGGAGAATAATATACTAGCTGCCTATTTTATTATAAGAAAGCGAGATTGATTTCAAGAGAATAAGAAAGTAAAACTTGTAATAAGGCAATTAGCGAATATATAAGTAGCTGGTTGCCTTATTTTATTGCAGAAGGGAGATTTAACTATGACAAAATTTGATTTACCAGTAATGGGAGATACAAGAAAATCATTTTACGGAAAAGCAAGAGTGATTGAACGTGACAATGGAGATGTTGAGTTAGAAAGCTATAACACTATTGTTTGCAGAGTAAGAAACGGAAAGTTTGAAAAATTGTGGGATGGTTATTCAATGACAACTATGAGACACATTAACTCATTTTTGGAATATATGAGAATTGATGGTGGTGGAAAATCTTGGTGGAACAAATTAGAAATGGTATAAGGAGGTTTAGTTATGAAACTTAAACAAGAATGGAAAGATGTAGAAAAAACTACGAAACAGTTAGAAAGACTGTTTCGTAAATGGTACATCAGTAATGTAGATATTATTCGTGGAGATGGAAAGACAGTAGAAGATGTGTTTGGATTTCCTTATACATCATCAAGTGAGTTCGCTGCCATATGGAATTGTCAGGCAGATGCCAAATACAGATGGGATAGAGAATGGAGATTTGAAGGTCTGGCAGTAAGCGAAGATAACGATGCAGTTGCGTATTTCAGTAATGAAATGAAGGATATGTTTGTGATTATTGGAAAGGTAAATTAAAACGGAGGTTGATTTTATGAAAAAGTTTAAGGAAATCTTGAAAGATATTGATATTACTTATGCGAAAATAAAAAGTGTGAAAGAGGAAATTGATAAGATTAATTCATACTGGAGAGGTCTTACATTTAAAGAAATTAAAGAATTAAGAGATGAAGGTAAATCAAAGATGGTAGAAACCGCAGAGCTTGAAGCGCGGAAGCGAGATTTAAATTTAACATTAAATTTTCTTAAAAACAATGCAAAAATTTCATTATTCAATGAGGTGATGCCTGTAGTGTTAGAGGTATTTGGAAAGTATGCTGGGAAATCATATGGACCAAAAACACAAGAGAAGATCAGAAATGAGATTAAAGAGAGAATAAATTGTTCTGTTTGGATTGATAATGGTTTTCATGTAATTGCATTAAATGAAAACGGGTATAACGTAAATTGGAGTGATTTTACTTGTAATAGTAAACTTGAGAATGGAGAACGTAAATCAATTCTAATTGATAATAAAATTCAGAAACTAAAAATCTCTGATTTAGAGTTATGGTATATCAATGAAAATTATATTGAAGATATCCCAGCAACTATTGAGAAAATTAAAGAGCTTAAAAGGGAAGCTGCTAAGAAACAGGAAGAACTTAGAGGCATTTGTGATAAATTTAATGAGTTGACTGTAGATGGAATTGAGAGAATTTATTGCGATAAAAGAATTTATGATAGATTTTAAAAGGGGGTGAAAATATGAGTGAAATTTATCCATTATATTCTGCTACGTGGGAGGGAGAATCATATGATAAGGATGAAGTATATCAACTTTTAATTATTATTAAATGGAAAAGTAATTCTAAATATTCATTAGAAGAAGGTCATAAAGCATATTATGTTAAATTAAACGGATCAACAAATAATCTAGGGTTAAACGAAGATCAGCTTAAAGAAATTTATGAAAATCATCCAGAATATACAAGATTGAAAATTCAAATGGAGGTAAAAGTATATGTTGAAAATTGAAATTAAAACAGGCAATGCAGCATTTTGTGATCCATTTACAGGCGAACCAAGCGAATTTGACGAGGCTATTGAATGCAAAAGGTTACTTGAAGGTATTTGTAGAGAACTCGAAGATGGGGCAACAAGCGGAAGTATCATTGATATTAACGGAAATAAAGTTGGACAATGGAGTAGATAGGAGCTTGATTATATGGCAAAACAAATATATTACCTGCATAGTTGCAATGAATGGAAAGAATATTCTAGCATGAGACTTTTATTCATTGGCACATCTCAGCAGAAGTTAAAGATGAAAATCTCGAAAGAGATTGAAGAAGGCAACATGAAATATAAACCTGTTACTACAAGATACGGTTATGTGGATGGAGAATTTAAGTTAGTTGACAAAGAAAATACCCCAAAAGAGCAGGCAAAACTATTCAGACAGGATTGGGAAACAGAAACAAGAGATATTATTAAGTCTGAATTAAAATATGGAGATTTTGATTATACATATAATAATGAAGAAATGTAATCAAAGGAAATTGTAATTTACTTAGAGTGTACACAGTGATATAATAAAAAAAGAAATGATAAACGGAGGCAAAAGATGACTGTACAAGAATTGAGAGAAACAGATGGATATAAAGAAGCTTTTGATAAAATTAAAGGGTATCCAAAGGGATTTAAATTTACTTTAGATTATACAAAGATTCCCAAGGCAAAGGGTAATGCATTGAAAATTATTACAAGAGATTGTATTAAGGAAAAAATTATTGAAAGTGTAGCAATTGGGTTGAGTCTTAAAGGAGAACAAACAGAAGAAACTTTTAGAAGATTATAACAGCAAAGCAGATACCGTTTTGATATCTGCTTTTTTAGTGCAACAAAATAGAGAATATAAAGGCAGATACATTTTGTGTCTGCCTTTATTAAATGAAAAAAGAAAGGAAAATAGTAAATGCAAAAAGTTAAATTTGTAACGGAAGAGCAAGATAAAATTGTAGTATGGTGTGAAACAAATTCAATAATTGTTTTTAGAGATTTCATGCAATATATACTTGACAATATGAATGAACCTGAGAAATTTATGATTATTGATACTAGCAATGATTTGGTTTATGGAGCTTATTGTATTGCAATAAAACAATATGAAATGAGAAAAAGAACATTCGAGGAGAGAATGAATAATGTTCAAACTGGTAAATGGGCTAGATATAGTGATACAGAATTAAAAGAAATGTACTAGGAGAATGGAAATGATTACTAGAAATTGTCTTGGAGAAATTGAACCTAGAATCGGAAAATATTTTATAAAAAGAACTATCAAAGGTAAGTACGAAATAATGAAAAATGAGCCTTGGTATATAACGAATGCAGTGATTGCAGATGAGGTTCTAATGTGGAGTGGAACTGAGCCGTTTGATTCGATAGTAAAGGCATATGCATGGCTAAAGAAGTATGTGAATGAATTATTGTAGGAGGTAAGCGAAATGGGACTTTTATATTTAAAGGATGAAGAGAAACAGTTATACAGTGCATACGGATTAACCGTATATGGTAGACAGGATAGATATGAATGGACTATCTACAACAATAAACCAGATGAAAATGTATATACATCATTACGGATTGAGCGAAACGGAGAGGAAATCTACAATAGAAATCTTGGTAACAGATGTATCTTTGAAGAGAATTTCAATAGGACAATTGATAATTTCTTATGGTGGATTGACAAAGATAATCCTGATGCATATGACATTGACAATGCAGTTATTAAGGATCTGTGTGAAACAAACTCTTTATTTAATCATCTGATTGGAAATCGTAAGCGAAAAGAACAGGCAGAAGCCAATGAGAAAGCAAGAGTTGAAGCAATTAGAGAAGAAGAACAGAGACAGATTGATTTGATTAAACAGTATTGTGAAAAGGAAAATCTGTTATTCAAACAGTATTATGAAAAGGCTTATCTGATTAAGCTACATAATAAAGATGTAAGGCAGATGATTGAGAATGCAGACAACAAGCAGTTTGAAGGATTGAGAGATTTTATGAATGAATATCCTGATAACAAAGATGCTGTGATTGTAATGAATGGAAATATTGAAGATATAGCAAGGCAGATAGCATAGAAAGTGAGATTGATCGATATGACAATGGAAATATTAAAAACCAGAATAGATGAAATATTAAAGAAAATGTGTGGTGTAAATGAAGATGGTGGCATCGAAATTTATACTGACTATAGAGAAAGAGAACTTTCTGATAGTTTCTTAAAAGAGATATTTGAGCATGATAATCCAAAGGAGGCATTTAATGATGAATTAGCTGATTGGGCTATGGATTATGCGATGGAGTACGGAGAAGACGAGCTTGAAAAGGATATTCGTAAAGAACTGACAGATGAAGAGGGAGAGTATTTTACAGATAATTTTGATGAGATATGGGAATATGTAAAAGAAAATACATATTTTTATTACAACGCAGAGGATTTTAATAATAAAGTAAAAGTAAATATCATGGTAGATTGTGGTAATTGGAATTACGATTGTGTTTGCGATAATGTTCTGAATTGGTATGGAAATTCAGGAGATGGAAGTATTGATAAAGAGTCATCTATGCTGTGGTTAGCAAAAACACAAGGTAAGGCAACTGCATTAAGAAAAGCTTGTAAACAAGTACATAGGGATGACGGATATTATGTAGATAGAGATAAAAACAAAGACAAATTTATTGAAAGCTGCATACAGGAATTTGAAAATCTTCCATCACATATGGCAACTGTAACGTTTCTTGTAAAAATGCCGTTATTTGATTTATTTGACTTAATCGAATTACAGAATAAAGAATATGACGAAAAAGGGAAATATGATCCACGAAAGAATGAAAAATCAAAATCTTATATAGTTCTTGGAAAAGAAACAATGTGTGGGTTATATGATTCTTGGTCTGGCGGTGGTTCTGTATTAGAAGTAGAACTGGATAAGGATGTTAAACTTCCTATTAAATATGCAATCTTTTGTGTAGAGGGATGTAAGATGCATGGATATGATATTGATGAAGTTTATGGACTGATTGATAGTTGTTGGAAAGAAACAGTAAAGGAAATAAAAGAGGTTGCATAAAACCAAAGGAAAGAACTGTTTCATAAAGAGAAAGTGAGGTATCGAATATGGAAAAAGATTTTGAGATTGAATATAGAGATGAACAGATAAAGGATTTAAAAGAAGCATTAGCAGGAACTAAAAGAGAGATAGGGAATTTTAATCCGTTGATAAGTA
>OLQY01002134.1_pt1 | contig 13583 bp, 13 predicted proteins | sample 1672851 | NCBI WGS metagenome assembly OLQY01 (sample SAMEA3136730, study PRJEB25190) | human gut metagenome | reverse complement strand
GCTAAGAATCTAAAATTAGATGTCTTCCTCTTCCTCATCAATGTAGTAGATAGAGAAGAGTTCCTGATCTGGAGAACAAGCGTTAAGCATCATAGCACCCTTGTAATCCATCGTCTGAGAGTCACCACCCTGAAGAGCAAGAGTAAATTCTGGAGATGGCATAAAGGATGGAATATGAATAATAACACCCTTTAATGTCTCAGTATCACACTTATCAACAACAAGTGCCTTGAAGAATAGTTCATGAGCCTTCGGGAATTTCTTACCAGTATTGGTAATCTTTGCACCATTATGGATTGTTTTCTTGTATTTAACAATATACTGAGTTTCCCCTTCTGCTGTTGGTGGTGTCAGAATATCACTAGCTGGTGTAGTTACATGCTGATCTCCTGGATCTTTTACTTCATCTGTATGCTTAATGTAAAACTCTGTTGCAGATTCCTTACCAGAACCAAGAGTATAAGTTTCCTTACCCATAGAACCCTTTGGAGATAGAGAACTTACAACTACAGAACCTTCAACATAATCAGTAATGTCAAGAGTTTCACCAGCCTTAACAATCTGAATCATTGGCATTACAACGCCATGATCATCAGTTGCAATCTCAGCATCATTTGCTGCTAGAGTCTCAGCAACAGCAAGGTTAATAAACGCATTAGTAGTCGTTACCTCACCCTTCTTACCTGTATACTTACGATAAATCAGGTTGCCATCCTTATCATTAATATCAGTAGAATCTGCTGTAATTTCAATAGAAGCTTCTGTTAGCTGAGTAAGAGCATACAGTGGTGTACCATTAGATTTTGCGCCATAGCCAAACTGTAGTCTGTCTACGATTACGTCACCTAGCTTAAAAGCCATATGTATTTCCTCCTTATAAAATAAAAATTTTCAATAAAAAATGAGTAAGCATTAAAGCTCACTCATATAATTGATTAGGTCTTGCGGAAGATCCTTCATGGATATCATTCCACCAAACGCGCCATGCAGCGCAGCGTTACTTTGTTCATATTTTTGAATACGTGCAACTGCATCCATAAAAAAGTAAAAATTTATATTTTCTATTTCTTCCAATTTATATTTAAAGCCGGGATGATTTACACAAGAGGACACTAAGGACAGAAGAGTAGAAGAATTCTCTTTCCCCTTATTCATCTCTTCCGCAGCTTTCATCCTGTCTTCTTGTAGCATCCATAACTTAGTTGTCTTTCCTTTACCCTTTTCTGTTTTAGGATGGACATGAAACATTTCTCTGATGTATTCGGCAATCTCAGCATAATCATCTTCGTAAATTGTCAATTTTTGTTTTGGATCAACTAGAACAAAACAATTTGTATCTTGTCCATCTATATTTTTTGTACCATGTACAAGTTTTAAATTATCAAAATCTAAATCTTTGAATAATAATTTTAGAGGTGCTTTATTTTTTACCGTTTGAAGTAAAATATAAAACACCTCTATATCCTTCGTCTTGGTCCAATCTTTATGGAAAGCATCATAAAGAAGAAGACGAATTGACGTAGGATTATTAAGAAAAGGAGAGGCGCATGAATAGAATTCAGATTCCCCAATATCAATAATATCTTTCATATTAGGGATGGAAATTTTTACATTATGAAGCGTAATGTCTCGACCAAAATACATTTTTAGTTTATCAAAATGATATTTTGGTTTTTTACTTTTTTCTGCCTTTTTAACCTCGTCAGCAACTACCGCTGCTTGAAGACTATCAAGGCTTTCTAAAACATCCAAACAATCACCGCCTTACTTGGTAATTAGTGATTGATGTTTTACCTTTTGTAGTTTTATAAATTCCATTAGTCTCAACAACTTGGAATATAATTGTTCTGACTACATAATGGTTGTCCGTTACAGATTCTTTTGATGAAATTAATTTAGCTTGTGCTCCAAATAAATTTGACCAATTAATTCGTTCTCTAATAATAGAGGCAATTAAGTCATGTCGTGGAATACCTGTGAGTTCATCTAGGATATCCCCTTCCTTACAAAAAATATTAAATTTAATCTCCATATATTTTTGTGTAGAATTATATTTTGGCATATCATCAAAACTGACCTGATAGCAAATAAAATGTTTAATATTTGTTTGTGTTTCAGGAATAAATAATTCTGGACGAATATTAGAATTTTCTCCAAAATAAGCACTCCATTCACCATATGGTTCATGTGTCTCTGGATTCCAGTTGATGTTTCCATCATCGTCAAACAACTCGTCTTCATATTTTTCTTCATGAAGAGCATAGAGTAGTTCAGGACAGGTAAGTAGAGCATTTTTAATTTTCTGCTTATAATAAATATTTTCATCATCAGGAGATGTTCTATATTCTCTGAGCTTTTCGAGAAGATCATCTTTTTTAACAAGCCGTTCCATAAAACATCACCTCTTATTCAATTAATTGTAATTCTAAAATCTTTGCTTTAATAACTTTATCATCTTTTTCGACAGCACATTCTACTTGAATTTTTTTACCCAACATTGAAGAATCTGGAGGAAACTTTAATTTTATTTGATTAAATTTTGTTGCTTCTCTCCATATAACTTTATCTGTATAGTCTTCATCATCTATTTTACAAGACCATGTGAAAGTGGCATCAGAATATTGAGATGTAATTACAGATGACTCTTTTGTAATCTCTGTTGTGAGTGTTTTATAACTTCCGCCAACTTTAAGGGAATAACTAGAAGCTGAGATTTCAGCGATAGGAGCAGATGGGATCATTTCATATCCTTTGTTTGCTTCAGGGGAAATTTCCGAATCATAATAATCAGCATACATTTCACCAGTTTTTAAATTTATGTAATCCGTATGTTCATTAAAAACGTCTTGGTAAATTGTAAGTTTTTGTAAACCAAATGGTTGAGCATTTTCTACTTTTGTAACTTTCCATACAGTAGGATGTTCGCATACTGTACCAACAATTACTCTGAGGTTTTTATCACCAGATGTATACCAAATATTTTCAGTAATCTTATTCATTGGCAACCAGATTTTATTTTGATTATCCATACGTGTAAAATAACGGTCTGTATAAGTGCCAATAGTGTAACTTAACTGTTGTCTCAATACAGCCCACATTCTATGAGCAACACGTTTGTGTCCATGTGTTTCAACCCACATAAATTCATAAGAACAAGGTACTACAAGATATTTAGGAAATTGATTAGCAATTTCAGCTCTACAAATCATCCATTTATGGTAACGTCCTTCATCATCTGGAATATCCACGTACATACCTAAGAAATTGTCATTACCGTAGCGCTTTCTATAATCTGTTTCAAAGTAGTATAATTCATCTTCTGGAGAAAATCTTGTTTTCTGAGATGGTTTGAATTGTAGATAATATTCTACTTGATCCTTGTCAAGAGATTGATATGATTTAATTATAAATTTTGCATCAATGCGTGTTTTGTTGGTGTTTTCATAAGTCATTCCATCTTTAAGAGCACGACTGATTCCATTTTCATCAGTAATAAAATCATCGTGAAAATAATCATAAATAAAACACCTCTTGCTCTGAATGTCGTTGTCCCATGTAAGCTCCATTAATTTATCAGAATCAGCTTTTAATTGTTCTCCAAGAGTAGGATAACTCCTTCCAGTAGAGTTAGTATTGATATGCATTTTACGTTGGTAAAATTCATAAACTGACACTAAACATCACCAACTTTCAAACGCTTTAATCCAGCGCCAGCATCAAACACAAGTTTCTTATATCGTCTGAAATTAAAATGATTTGATTTTAGAATCTCCAGAGCAGATTTTAAAGAGTTAATAATTTCAGCAAAATTGTCTGGATAAAGTAGAAGAGAATTGTAAGAGGAAATTTCAAACAAGAGTTCTTCATGATACTTTGCAACATCAACACTCTTAAAGTCTTCTTTTGTCTCTTCATCAGTATATAGGATTAACCAGAAAAGTTTCTTTCGTAGTTTTTCCTGATAGTATTCAAGTTGATTTGAAGTAAATTCCCCATATTTATGTGGAACTAAATTATCCATTGGATGTTCCACCACTCTCACTAAAATAATAACTATGACGAGTAAGTTCGAGTTCCCATTCACGTTTTAATTCAGTGAGCCTTTCCATATTTTTAGAATAATTATCTATGAGTTTCTTTTCTTCTTTTCCACCGATCATAGTAGCAAGATTCTTTGTAGTCTCAAGTTTAGATGGGAAGTAATGAATAATAATCCCTTTTGCTAAAATTGTTTTTACAAACTCTATATCATAATCATCATCTACACTGTTATTAAGAGTAAATGTTAATTTCATAATGGAATCATTCAGAGAAAAACTTTCAAATTTCTTTCTGAATAGTGGAAGAGAAGCAGCAGTACGTAACCATTCTCTTAAAACATCATAAAAATCATTCTGTGTATAAGTCGCTAAGTCCAAATCATTAATCATCGTTAGCGCTCTTTTATAAATAGATTCATATTCTAGGGAGGGCATAATTTACCTCCTTTGATTAAATAAATTCCTTGATGCATGTTCCTAGCATATCATCAATAATTTTAATTTTACCAATTGACGGATAGTTCTCATTCTTAATCATGGATATTGCGGTGGATTTAATGATCTCACTTAGCCATGACGGAGCAGTTTTTAGAAGATTAACAAACTCATCATCTGGTACATCAAAAAATTCTTCTGGGTAATCAATATTTTCAAAATATTTATAAACTCCATCAAGTTCACGTTTCCACTGTTCTCTAAGATTTTCATCCATAATTAAAAATTTAGGCTTAGTAACATATTCGGTTTTTCTAAGAGCCTGTAAGTCACGAAACTTTAAATATTCAATATCACCAAAATTATTCCAAGAATAAATTGTATTTTTATCAACACCCGGAGCAATTAATTTCCACGGCGTTACACTTTTACATGGAATTTCTTCATCTGGAGCAAATGCTTTATATAAGATGGTTTTTTCTACAACCTTCTTTACATCTACAGTTTCTTCCGTCTTATCTTCTTCTTTTACCTGATTAGACGGTTCAAAATTCTTTTTTGCAAAAGCATACATCTCATCAGTTACTTTCTGCATATGGCTAGATACTTTAAAACCATTTTCTTTGAAGAAAGTAATTAATTCTTTGGTTGTTACATCAAATTCTTTTGCTAAATCTAATACCTTCATTTATCCATTTATCTCCTTAAAAATAGAAGAGTAGTATAAACTACTCTTCTAAATATTTACATTAGTTATGCAGTAATTTTAATTTCACCAAACAGTTCATCGATTACAACACCAATACCCTCTTTGTAAACGATTTCTGCATCAATGGTCATGTCTTTCTTTAGACCATCCATGCCAGTTTCGTAGTAAGCTACATCACCTTCATTTACTCTCTTAATTGGTTTGAACTCTGGATCAATTGGAAGAATATAAATCTTCTTTAAATCTTCCGCTGTGAATACACTGTCTCTAGTACCCGGAATATTTACACGGTTAAGAGCAAGACACTCATAACCTTCCCAAGAACCAAGAATACCATTCTGGAATCTTTCATTCTTCATATCATCAGAGAACAGGTTATAATTAATTGTGCTCTGAAGTTTCTGAATGGCGGATCTAGCACCAACTAGCATTACATTCTTACCAGTTGCAGCTACTACCTTTTCAATATGATCAATAATTGCACTCTTTGTAGCCTCAGATACTGCGGTATCAAGAACCATATCAGTTGGAAGAGAAGCATCCATAGACATAAATGCAGTATTAAGAGCAGCATATCTATACTGTTCAATAGCTGTATACATTCTTGCTACTAAATCAGCAAAATCAATTCTACCTGTCTGGAATAGAACGAAATCCGTGTATACCTTAATGGTATAGAAAGATGTATCAATAGAGAATGCCTTACCAGGCTTAACAGCTTGACGTAGCACGTTATGATGATCTCCAGAGAATTTAGATACAGTCAGTAGAGAATTGTCATTTACAAAGAATTCATTAGCATCACCATCTGCGAGGTTTACTTCCTGAACAAACTGCATAAAACGAGCATTAGACTCATTCCATCCAGATGTCATTCTATCAACAAGCACATCCTCAAACAGAGTTGCCATCTCTTTATTATGATCTCTCCAAGCCTGTCTACGCTTCATTGGAGTAGCTTCTTTAAAATTAATACCCAGAATACGATCACACTGGTTTCTAATGATTACATCCGTCTCTTCTTTAGAATACTGAGAATATACAGAATGAGCTGCATCCATCATTAGACCATTAAATTTAAGTACATTATTATAATCATTTTCAAACTGTGCTAAAAAATTAGCAGAAAAACACGTAATATCTCTCATAGTTTATTAATTCCTCCCTTCTTACGCAATCGTCTTATTCTGAAGGGACTGAATACGAACAATGTTGTAATATGTACCAACAGAAATACTATGGATTTTACCCACAAAACCATTAGTTCCCTTTAGAGTTTCAAGCTCACTAACATCATGTGCTTCCCACATACCCTTACCATCAACTACAACCAAAGCATTCTGCTTAACTTTAGATGCAGTATCGTCAGTGAATTGATAAGCTGCTACGCCAAAGATATCAGTGTGTACAGATGGCTCCTGAATCTGATATGCCTTAACAGGTTTACCTGCTGGATTGGTGTAGTTATAGCTCTGTGCCTCTTCTGTAGTAAGAGCAGTTTTTACATTAGCTGGTGCGCCAGTAACAGCGATCTTATCTTTAACACCTGCAATCTTTGCATATCTTTCCTGTAGACCATTGCCTGTATAATCACCAACTGCAATTGCCACACCATTATCTACATCGATTTCCTTATCATATTCATCACGAACCAAAGCGTCATAAAGATCTCCAACGTCTGTAGCCAGAAGTAGAGAGGACTCAAAGATGCCATGAAGCTTACGCTCTTTAGCTTTTAGATTTGTATAAATCATTAAAATTTCCTCCTTATAAAAATTAAAGACCGCATTATGCGATCTCAAAAAATAGAATAATATTTTATTTTTTAAGTAATCCATCTAAGAAAGATGAATTTGTATCAGGTTTAGCAAAAGCTAGAAAAGATGGTCTTTTTTCTTCTTTCTGTTGAAATTTCATAGAGAATGTTTTATTTTCTTTTACTAATTTACCTAATGCTGCATCTGCTTTTTCAGAAAGCTCTTCTTTTGTGAATTTCTTTAAATTTTCTTTTTCCATTAGAGATTTAAACTCTTTTGTTTCAAGATAATTCTCATAAGCTTTATCATTAAAAACTGTCATTTTATCAGCCAGTTCTTCAGCTTCTTCGTATTTAGAAAGTTTTTCACAAGTAGAAGAGTAGTTAGATTTCATATCTTCAAGAGAGCGTCTTTCTTCATCTGTTAAAAACTCGACATATACTTCCTGACGTTCTCCTTCAAAAGCAACTGTATCTTCGGTTTTAGAATAACCTTGTTTATAATAATTACCTGTATTAGATTGATAAATGAAATTATCATCATATACATTTACAATCCAATACCATTCATTCAAAGTTTCCTCAAATGGAGCTAAAAGAGCGTATAAAGATGTACGAATATCTTCATGTGATAAAGAGAAAGTTTTCATAAAATCTGTTTTCGCTTCATTTTCTTTCGGTTTATTCTCAGGATCTTCTTCTGGTTCGTTTTTAGGTTCTTCGTCAGGTTCTTTCTCTTCGAAAGCTTCTGCAAATGCCTTTTCTAAGTCCTCATCAGATAATTCTTTATACTCAAAAGTAATATCTTCTGCGGTCTTGTTATATTTGGAAAGTAATTCTTCAAATTTAGTCATAGTATTTTCTTGATTCCCTCCTTCCTTAAAATGTTCATCTCTTTGAGTAGAAGAGAAGTTCATTTTGGATAATGTATCATTGAGATTATTTAATGTTTCTATTAATTTTGATTGTTCTTCATTGGATAAATCATTCAGAATAGAATTATTTGACATATAGAAATCTTTTAGTTTAACATTAGAATTTTCCATTCCGGGTTTAACTTTTTTTCCATTTTCATCATAACCAAGAATAGTAACACCAGAAAAGTATCCATCTTCTATAATAAGCGTTTTGTCTTTTGCATCAAATTTCATGCTTTCAATAGAAATTTCTACACTACAAGGACATTCACCTTCTCGCTCAACAATTTCTGTTGCCTTAGTATACTCATCATATAAATAACCATCAATCATGACGTTATATCTATCTTTTTCTTCATCATAAATGAGTTCAGCATTGTTTGTCTCTGGAATATTACCTATGGCAATCTCATCATAAACAATCTTACCATCTTCTTCATGAGCATTATGTTCATAAAATTGTGGCACTCCATTTACATCATGAATATATCCAAGAATAGGTCTGTTTTTAAAAGATGGTAAAAGTTTATCTCTCATAACTTCATATGGTACAGAACTTTTATTTAGATTTTTTTCTGTATGACAAGCCTGAAGTCTGACTGGTGTAAGACCATTAGTTAAAGAGTTATCAGATTTCTCAAATTTAAGAACACCCGGAACCTGCACCACAATTGGTTGACCTGTTTCTTTTGCATTAAACTTCATAGATTTCTTTCTATTAGACATATAATCATAGAAGTCATCCCAAGTTAATAATCTTCCTTTCATTACTTAGCAGCTACCTCCTTCTTCGAAAATTCTCCCCAAGAGGGAGTTATTAAAATGTCAACTTATTTGTAAAACCAATTTTCCATGATTTGACAGAATCATCAAATTTCAAATTACTATCATTGACAAATATAAAAAAAGAATTCCCAGATGGAATTTCTGAGAATCCTAGTTTAACTAAATTATTTCTTGTTTCCTCATCTGAGGTATATATAAATTGTGATTTTTTGTTCATATGAAATACCTCGAATTAACTATTAGCTTTTGTTTCAGCATTCTTTTCACCATCTCTGGTCGCAATAGCGCTATCTGACAAATCATCATCATTTTTAGTAGGCGCACCGCCTATATTATTTTGAGAAGATTGAGTATAAGATGTTTGGAGAGGTATCATAAGATTTTTAATTCCAATACTATTTTCAAACATCAACTTACAATATGCTTCGTATGGATTTCCCATAAGACTTGTTAAATAATCCATAGCTGAACCACCAAGAGTAGCAGCATCTTTCATGGAATTTTGGTATTCTTCCTGATTATACCAAGTTATTTTATGTATTTTAAAAGAATAACCATCTGAAATTACATTTTTAAGATAGTGATTATACCAAGATTCAATTTTATCAACTAACATCCAGCATGTACTGATATCATTTTGAATTGCATGTTTTAAACCAACAGAGTTTGTACTGGTTCCTCCACTAATTACCAATTGCGAAGCACCAGCATTTGAAAAGATATTTTGTACTGATTGAGCTAATTTATCATTCGCTTCAGTTGTATTAGACTGAGGAAAAGTAATCGCTTTTAGTTCCATTGGACTATATACTGTGCCAACTAATTCAGGGACGACTTTATCAATTAATGCTTGCATCTGTTGCACAAGTTCTATACTTAATGCAAAATCATCTACATTTTCTGAACCTTGAACTGTAGGAATTTTACTTACTAATAAAACATAGTTCTCAAGAGCAGTTCTATTATTAATTAATTCTTGTAGATCGATATCATCTAAGATTAATTCAAATAACGGGAGAAAAAATGGAAGAGGAGCATAAAATTCGTCATCTGGACACGCTGTTAGACAAAAAACTTTATCTGGATCTAATCTATACCATTCATAATCTCTACCATTATTTTTATAATTTTCATATCCTTGAATATGTTGTTCAGACCATGTGCCTACACCGTCATTATTTACACCATAAATGAAATTTTTGTTATCATTTTTATCAAAGTAAGCAGCATCAAAATATACAATCCATTGATTATCTGAAGTTTTACCATAGATACGACAATACTGTACATCTAATGGCATAAAAGTTTTCCCATCTTCATCTGAATCATATAATTCAAATACTGAGAATCCATCTCTATATGCCATATACATTTGAGCATAAGAATCTTTTCTAATCTCAAATTTGAAAAAATTCTTTAAAACATTTTGATAATCTTTTAATGATTTTGTGCTGTTTATAGCCTTGGTAAAATCATTTAACTGGGTAATGTTGTAGTAGAAAAGAGGCATAGAAGGATAATACATAAGAAGCTTTTTATAAAGCATAGAATATCTACATAAAAACCTTGAAATTTCTCTTAAATTATCTTGGTTGGTATTTGGTGAACTAATATAAGTTCTAAGAACACTTTTCGTATAAGTTATAAAAGTTTTTGTAAAAGTTTTTCCTACATTTCTTTGAAGTAATTCTTGAAATTTAGCGAAACTTATTTTTTGCGCTCTGTTACGAAGCAGAGAAAAATCTTGTTCTTCAGTTTTTGTAATTACTTCTGATTTATTTCTTTTGTTGTTTTCTTTATTCAAATTTTCTATATACCTCCTTTCTTATGATTTTATATATTTACGTTCTGGATTTTAAATTTTAATATGATGTTGAGAAGATTTGAATTATTATGAAAATAGAGTTGTTTTTTTTGGTGCGCGTACTGAGAAATATTTCATGATGTCTGTTGTGGCTGGACGAGAACGTTTTTGTTTAACAATATCTTGACTTCTTAATTCAAAAAGAGCATGACCCATTAAAGCTAAACAATAACTTCTATCGTCGTGCAAAATATTCTCAAACCCAGGAGCCAAATCATATCTGACATTTCCATTTGAAGATTTATATTTATACATATGGGTAGCTTCTTCTTTCATAGCGTCCAATTGCTTTAATCCCAATTCTTCCTCAAATGATAAATTGTAATTCTTTTCTACAACTTGTCCATCTTCTTCAGATAGAAGAGTAAGATTTCCATGATAATCATATTCTGCTGTAAAACTAATTAAGTCCTGATCTATCATTTCGCATAACTGAGAGTACATAATTGTTTTATATTTAGATGGTTCTCTCATCCTGATTTTATCAATTGCATCAGGATACCTTTTTACATATGGCATTGCATACTCATAATTCGCATCAATTAATCCACGATGCTCATAGTCTTTATCACCTTCATGATTTTTTTCATAAAAATTATCAAATAAATAATCACATATTTGTGTAGCTCCACCACCAGAACCAGCATCTATGTATATACCATGAATGTTTTTATAATCTGGAACTCCTTCGCCATTATATCTAACAATAATATCTCGCAGCATACTTACTTGTTCTGGTGTAGTAAGTGGTTTTTTTGTATCTTTATCAATCAAGTTGATACCATTTACAATATCTAATAACCATCCGCGTTTTTCATCTCTATGAAGCTTACCAATTAAAACAAAACTATTATCGCGTTTCTTTGCAGGATCAAATGCTATAATCATATATGAATTATCATCGTTTATTAACATAGGCGGTCTTACAACACTATTTCTTAAAACTTGAGATTTCTTGATTGCAATATCATCGCCTAAATCAGAATCGAATTTATTCATATATTCTCTAGTAGCTTTTGTTGGATTCATTTTCATTTCTGAATCAATTTTAGATTGAGTAAGAAGTGGAACAGGATAAATTTTTCCATTATATGTAGCGTGTAAAATAACTTCGCAGTCTATATCTGCACAAAAATAATTCTTATCTCCAGCCAATGAATGCATAGCTGCTTCTTTGTATCTCTTGTAAAATACATCATCCATAGATCCAGCAGAACTAGCACAAACCACTTGATTTGGAAAATTTGGTGGTAATAAAGTTACATCAATATCCCCTCCAAGTGCGAAATCACTATTTTGCGTAACAAAAGGTAATGTGGCTGCAAACATCTCTTCTGACACATATGATGCTTCATCATAGAAATTAAGCCTACTTCTTCGACCACGCGATCCATCAAAATTGCTATTAACCGTAGCCAAACTTGAGCCAGAAAAAAGTTGGAAGGAGTAAGATGCTGGGTCATGCCGAAATCCGTCACTGTTTGCGCTTTTTACTAATTCGTTTAAGAATACATCGGTTAGACCTGTAAATGAAGCAATCTCTTTTTTGGCAATAGATTCAATTTTCTTCATCATACCTATACTCTGCGAACCAGTAGAACTTAAAATATAGGCTTCAAATTTGGGCAGTAACATTGTTTTAGCCATTAGGAATGGACTGCCAAGGGTAGTTTTCCCCGCGTTTCTGCTCATACACCATACTACATTAGGAGTAATCCAAGACATCATAAATACATATTTTTGATAATCAAGAAATTCAATACCATAAAAACGCTCACAAAACTTTACTGGATTTCGTCTTCCCCATTGAATAATATCAGAAAGTTTTTTTAACCCCTCTAATTTAATTTCTGACATATCATAATATGTAGGTTTTTTAAAAAAAGTAAAATTTTTAGGAGTAAAATCTTTTATTGAATCTCCCATTAATACAATATCAGAATTACTCATTTTCGATTATATTACCTTTCTCGTCAATCAATCCTTTTTCTAATAAAAAATCTTTTAAATCTCTATTTTCCTTTTTTAATAACCTACTGAATTCAACTGCATTGTCACGTTCTTTTTGAAGGGTAAATAGTAATTCCTTTTGATGAATCACCTCTTTTTCCCAATCATTTTCATCTGGATTTAATTGTCTTAATTGATTTTGATGATTTCTAGTCATAATATCTTCGATTGCCAAATTTGTTTCATAATCAAAAGTATTAACTTCTGAACCATCTAAATTCATTTCTTGTAGTTCTTTGATTATTCCACTTAATGTTCCTGCGCCCTTACTTTTTCTTTTATTGTTATTTTCTGAAATACCATTATCTTTAGCTAAAGCAAGAGCAGAGGTTATCATTTTTTGCTTCGTGTCTGCTAAAGACTTTATAGTAGAAATAATTGCTGGATTATTTCCCAATTGTTTTTTATATTTAGAGATTGTATCGTTGATGGTCTTTACATCCTTAAAGGATTGAACAATTTCAATTACAGCTTCCAGTTTTAATCCATCATCTTTAACAGATTCATCAAAATATCCAACTAATTTTGCATATAATAAAGCCTGTTCTTCTATAGACTCATTTTCAAATGGATCATAACCAAGAAATCTCAAAACGGTTCTTTTATTAACTTTATACATTTCTAATACATCGCCTGATAATTCTTGTGACTTAGATTCTTGTTTTTCATCCTCATAAACTATCTTTTTTTTGAACATATCAGAATCTAAATAACTAAGTCCAGCGTAATTTTTCATTTGAATATTTTTTATATATGCAAACCAAACATTATCTTTCTTTTTTCCACTAAGCATATTTTCAGATTCTTGCACACTAGCATCCCATACACTTTCCAGAAAAGGTTTATTAAGATAATATAAGGCTTTTTGTACAGATTCTTTAGTAGGAGAGTGTTCTTCACCATTGGCATCTACTCTAAGAGCGATATTTCTTGCACAATCTCTACATATTCTTGAAAACCCGTGTCCTTTCAATAATGGATCTGAGTCATAGTAAAATTTTGTTTTAATATCCTTTGGTGATTCACACATAGGACAATAAGCTTTATTCTTGATTTTATCTAATTC
>OLQY01002109.1_pt1 | contig 13739 bp, 10 predicted proteins | sample 1672851 | NCBI WGS metagenome assembly OLQY01 (sample SAMEA3136730, study PRJEB25190) | human gut metagenome | reverse complement strand
TTGACAAGGGGTACACTTTACAGCAGGGTATACAGCAAGGCGTGCGGACGAATAAAAAAGTAGTTATTTTGAATATGTATGCAGACGGTGTCTCAATGGAGAATATCATAAAATGGGCAGATGCAGACGAAAATCTGGTAAAAGCTGTCGTCGCCGAGTATAAAGAAAGCCGTGCATAGAAAAAATATATGAATAAAAGAATGCCAACATGTACCGAAGATGGAATTACCAAATATACATGCAAAAAATGTGGTGATACTTATACAGAAGTTTTTGCGGCTAATTCAGAGACCCTTCCGGAATATTCCGGAAGGGTCGATTTTTAATCGCCGTTTTTTTCAGTGATCAAATAAGAAATACGAATAAACTGGTCATAGCCGTTTTTTAATAATCGCCAGTGTGCCCGGCCTTTGTCTTCAATATGATAATACGTGCGGTTTCGCCCGTTTTCAAGCGCAACAGTGTAGGAGGAGATCATCTGGGCGTTGAGTAATCGACTGATAACGGGATACAGACCAGCTTCGCTATATTCTATTAAGCCGAAAGTCATTGCTTTGATGTCCTTTGTAAGCCGATAGGGATAAATGTCTTCCGTCATAAGGGCACTTAAAACAAATAATTCGGTCGTCGCTTTCTGCATTTTGTCAATTATCGGATTTTTATCGTCCATTTTCGTCTCCTTTCTGCTAAATTTTTATCTTCATCATATCATAGATTGGGGTAATTGTATATTAACAAATAAATTTTGAAGGTTATTATAATGCAAAAATGGCCGTTAATCAGACCATTTTTTGAATAACTATTTTGGTTAAAAACAAAGTTATAGGTATAATAATGATGCATTGAGTATGTTTAGACGATTCTATAAGGAGATTGTGAATAAATTTGTAGAAGAGATTATAAGATTGATAGTGAAAAATAAAAAAATATCAAAATTAAATTTTTTAAAACACATTTTAGTAAAAAATGGTTAATTTGAAACAATTACGTAATAATTAGCTCATAATGTTGTAATAGTCCTTCAAAAGTGCTATAATAGGTTGGTCGAACAAATTAAAAGGAGGACTATGTAGTGAAACAGAGCAGAAGAATTGCAGGCAGCATCCTTGTTGGTGCGTTATGTTTTGCAATGGCTATGCCGGCTTTTGCGGATTCCAAATCAGATGTGAGCAGCCAGATCAACAGTCTGGAAGGACAGGCATCTGAGCTTGAATCAGAACTGGCCAGCATGAAAGCAAATAAAACGAGCATTGAGTCTTACATAGCGGAACTGGACACCAAGATTAAAGAGACCTTATCTGCACTGGATACAGTTTCTGATGAGATTGAGCAGACAGACCAGGAGATTAAAACGACAAAAGCGAATTTGAAAGAGGCGGAAGCAAATCAGGAGACTCAGTATGAGGCGTTGAAGGCACGAATCAAGGCCATTTATGAATCAGAAGAGGATGCTTCATTTTTTAAGGTTTTGCTGAAGGATGCAGATTTGAAGAGTGTTTTGAATTCTCAGGAGTATAAGTCACGAATCAATATGTATGATTATGAACTTTACAATTCTCTTGAGGCGACAACGAAACAGATTCAAACTTATGAGCAGGAACTTGGAGAGAAACAGGACAGCCTGACCAAGGACAAGGATTCTTATGAACAGCAGATGAGTGAGTTGGATACCATCCTGGACGAGAGACAGAATGAATTGTCCTCATTGGATGACAGCATGCGTGCTGCCTATTCTGATATTTCGGATATCCAGTCACAGATTGATGCCCAGAACAGCAAGATGGCATCGATTCTGGCGGAAGAGAAGGCGGCTGCCAAGGCCAAGGCTGAGCATGAAGCGGCTGTGAAGCAGGAAGCGTCGAAGAATACAGATACCAAGAAGTCCGATTCCTCTACGAAGAAGACAGATACATCCACGAAGAAGAATACGGAGCCTACGAAGACGGAGACGTCTGCGCCTGAGACGAAGACACCTGAGACATCCGCACCGGAGACCAAGGTGCCTGAGACGGAAGCACCGAGCAATGACAATTCCTATGTGTCTGATGGCAAGGTTCTTTCCAAGTATCATGGTGTTGTCTATGGACCGACGGGTAAGGAGACGTATTACAACCTGGATATGAGTGGCGTTGTCAGAATCATGCGGGATATGGGATTTTCTGCAGAAGATTATCCATATTGGGTCAGAGATGACGGCTGTAAGATGCTTGGTTCATATATTATGTGTGCAGCCAATCTGAATTATTTCCCTAGAGGTACAACGGTAGCGAGTTCCCTGGGAACATGTCTTGTCTGTGATACGGGAAGTTTTGCAGCATCGAACCCTACACAGTTAGATATTGCAACCAACTGGTAAGACGAAAAGCGTACATAAAGAATCCGGAGTGATCGACGGAAGACCGGGATGATCACTTCGGATTTTTTAAATCGATATAGGGGATTGAAATGAAAGAGCAAGTATTGAATGAAATTGTGAAGTTTGATTCCACTGCTGAGTACTATCAGCAATTGGAGAAAAGCATTTTGGGAAATCAGAGCTGTTATGAGGCAACTGTTGTTGATGGAGAACTGCTTGGAATGAAAGTCCTGGTAGAGGGAAAGCACCCTGTTGGTCTGTATTTGCCGAATGCAACAGATGAACGACGACAGAAGGCTGAACAGATGATTCTGGATTATGTGGCGGATCCGGATTATTTTGAGCGATATATGTCCATCGGGCCGACGGCCAATGATCATTTTGTTTTTATGGAGAAGGTGGGCAGCGGCAAGCAGATGGTGATCTGCGGAGCCGGGCATGTATCCATTGCGCTGCTTCGGCTTGCGAAAATGGTTGGCTTTAAGGTGACGGTTATTGATGATCGGCCGGTTTTCTGCAACAAGGCAAGGGAAGCAGGCGCAGATGAAGTGATCTGTGAACCTTTTAGGCATGCGCTTGAGAGAATGGATGATCACCAGGAGCCTTATTTTATTATTGTGACAAGAGGCCATCAGTATGACGTGGACTGTATGCATGTTATTCTTGGCAAACGCCATAGTTATATCGGAATGATGGGAAGCAAAGTAAGGGTGAAGAATCTGAAAGCGGGACTTTTAGAGGAAGGCTATGATGCGGCCCTTCTGGATAGTGTACACATGCCGATCGGTCTGAAAATTGGCGCGATGACACCGGAGGAAATCGCTGTCTCTATCATTGCGGAGGTTATTGAGTGTAGAAGAACTCAGAAAGAGAAGTATTGCTATTCTTCTGAGATGCAACAGATGCTGTCTCAACCTGAGGAAGGGGTCAGGATGGCATTGGCCACCATCATCGTCAAAAAGGGCTGCGGGCCAAGAGAAGCTGGGACAAAGATGATCATTCTGGAAGACGGCAGAATCATAGGCACCATTGGCGGCGGCTGCGCAGAGGCGGAAGTTATCTCAAAAGCGCGCTATTGTATTCGGGAGAATATCTGTCTGATGGAGCATGTAGATATGACAGGTCGGGAAGCAGCAGAAAATGGCCTTGTCTGCGGCGGTGTGATGGATATCCTGATTCAGCCGCTGTCTTAAATGCATTTTATGTAGGAAACATTGACACAAGGTGTTGGATGGCATAGAATAGACAGACACTCTGCTGTCAAAAAGTCTTTAAAGTTAGAAAAATATATTTTTTTAAAAAAATTTAAAAAAAGGCTTGCATTTTGTTTAAAAGTAGTGTATGATAGCAGAGTAGCAAATGGCTCGTTGGTCAAGCGGTTAAGACGCCGCCCTCTCACGGCGGAAACAGGGGTTCGATTCCCCTACGGGCTATTTTTTTATTGCCAGAATCCACATTGATGATTGTGGGATGCAGTTGCATGACTGTGGCATATATCATATGCCGGTGTGGCGGAATTGGCAGACGCACATGACTCAAAATCATGCGGAGCAATCCATGTCGGTTCGAGTCCGACCACCGGTACTTTATTATTTTAGAAACGCTGTTTAAGCAGCGTTTTTTCTTTGTTTATAGGAGTTGAGCTCTACATAAAAAGGAATGATTTTCATGATTTTGAGTCATGTGAGTCATTCCTTTTTTGATGCTGGATTTTATTGCCTTGCACATTCGCCGTCATCGCCCTTTAAAATCTTCACACCGTGAATAATCGCATCCATGGCGTATTCCAGGTTTTCTCGGACGGCTTTCGGACTTCCTGGAAGATTCACAATGAGTGTGTTGCCACGGATACCCGCAATGCCTCGGGAGAGCATGGCCTTTGGGGTATATTGCAGACTGTTGGCAATCATGGCGAAAGTGAGGTTGTCAGCCCTGCGTTCAACGACATCAGCAGTGGCTTCCGGTGTAACGTCCCTTTTGGAGAAGCCGGTACCGCCGGTTGTGAGAATCAGATCGATGCTCTGATCGCATAAGGTCATCATCTGTTTGGCCAACATGCCGCGGTCATCAGGAAGAATGATCTTATGGGCAACATGCAGCCCTTTGGCAGTGACGAGCTCTTCAATAGTCTGACCGCTCTTATCTTCGCGCTCGCCGGCGTATCCTTTATCGCTGGCTGTAATAATAGCAACATTGTACATTCTTTATCCTCCTATCTGTGACATACCCCGAAGTTCCGGCGGTAGGCTGGACATTTCGTGGTGCTGTGGTTTGTTCTGCAGGGCAAGGCAGACCTGCTGCCTCAGATCTTCATCACTGCAGTTGTTTCTTATTAAAGATTTCAGATCAATCCCATTTTCATAGAAGAGACATGTTTTGAGCTGTCCGTCTGTAGTCAGACGAATACGGTTGCATCCGTCGCAGAACATATGACTCATGGCACTGATAAAACCGATATGCCCTTTGAATCCCGGAATGTGATAATAATGTGCCGGACCATTGCCGAAAATGCCTTCGATGGGTTCAAGACTGCCGTAGGTATCCTTCAGAAGATGACAGATCTCGGCTTCAGAGATCATCTGAAAATCTTTGCCCAGGCCGATAGGCATCATCTCGATAAAACGGACATGAATTGGATAATCTTCGGCTAAAGCGGCGATATCCGGGATTTCAGAGAGATTGAAATCCCGGACAGGGACACAGTTGATCTTGATATTCGGGATTTGAAGAGAAACCGCCCTGTTGATGGCTGCAAGGACATCCTCGAGGCCACTTTCGCCGGTGATCTGATGAAAAACGGCCGGTTTCAGGGTGTCCAGACTGAAATTGATGCCGTCAATGCCGATGGCTTTCAATTCTTCCAGATGCTGCAGTGCCAGTGTGCCGTTGGTCGTTAGTGTGACACTGTCAATGCCGGGGATCTGCTTGATCCGACGAATCAGATGGCATATATTCTTTCGGACGAAAGGCTCTCCCCCGGTAATCTTGACCTTGCGGATACCGAGATCTGCAAAGATGCGGCAGAGGTGTTCAATCTCCTCGTAAGTGAGAATTTCACGCATAGGCAGACAGGAAATCCCATCAGGCGGCATGCAGTAACGGCAGCGCAGGTTGCATCTGTCTGTGACCGAAAGCCGGATGTAATCGATTGTTCTGTTAAATCCATCTATCATAAAATCCTCCATAAAAAATTCATCATGGCATAAAGTGTCAGGATGAATCGGTTTCTGTTTAGTATTCTGATATAACGATATATCGAAATGATGAGAATGTCAAGGAAATCACAGAGGACAAATAAAAAAATGGGATGCTTTATTTTTTAAAAAAAATAGTGTATAGTATTACCAGACAGATGAAAGGGGGAATCGAGGGTGAAGTGTCATGATGTACAACGGATGATTTCGGGATTTATTGAAGAGAAATTGACAGATGAGCAGCTGGAAGGTTTCCTTGAGCATATTGAGAACTGCCAGGACTGTTATGATGAACTGGAAGTCTACTATATGATCACCATTGGTTTGATGCAGCTGGATGAAGATCATACAGGGACAATGGATCTTAAGAAGAATCTGAAAGATTTTATCAGTGAACAGAACAAAGAACTTTATATGAGAAAGCGTCTGGCGGCAAGGCGGCATTTTGCCAAGCGGGCCGGCATTGTTATCATAGCAGTGATTCTCGCATTCTGCAGTCATACGCTGCTGTTCAGTGGGCAGGAGATCCATACACTGAATGATTTCAAGGACGCAGCAGCTGTATCCCTCTATGCATTCTGGTTTGGTGAGGATGCAGTGACGGAGGATATGGGAGATATTTCGGAGACGTCAGATGTATCCTCGGGACGGTTATATTTTGAACAGCATTATCCGGTAATCCTTCCAGCCGGTTTTTCAGTTGAACAAAGAGGTTTGCCGGATGGCGGCAATATGATAGAAAAGGAATTGATAGTTAAATGAGTAAAGTGATTTTGATCGACGGGCACAGCATTTTGAACAGAGCTTATTATGGCATTCCGTTGTTGTCGAATGCAGAAGGGCTGCATACCAATGCAGTTTACGGCTTTTTGAATATTATGTTTAAGATACTTGATGAAGAGAAAGCAGATTATCTTGCGGTTGCTTTCGATGTTCATGCGCCGACATTCCGCCATGAGATGTTTGAGGCTTATAAGGGGACAAGAAAACCGATGCCTGAGGAACTGCGGGAGCAGGTTCCGGTGATCAAGGAAGTTCTGCATGCCATGCAGATACCGACCCTTGAACACGCCGGTTATGAGGCGGATGATATTCTCGGTACGCTTGGGAAAGCTTATGAGGCGGCGGGATATGATGTGTCCATTATATCCGGTGACAGGGATCTGCTTCAGCTGGCAACGGACAAGATCAAGATCCGCATTCCGAAGACGAAGATGTCAGGTACAGAGATCGAAGATTATTATGCAGCAGATGTCTTTGAAAAATATCAGGTCACACCGACAGAATTTATTGACATGAAAGCACTGATGGGCGATACATCGGATAATATTCCGGGTGTTCCCGGCATTGGTGAGAAGACGGCATCGAAGATCATCAGTACGTGGCACAGTATTGAAGCGGCTCATGCACATGCAGCGGAACTGAAACCGAAGAAGGCTTCAGAGAATCTGGTCACTTACTATGAACAGGCGCAGTTCAGCAAGGTTCTGGCAACCATTAAGACAGATTGTGTGCTGGATTTCAAACTGGAAGATGCTGCCATTGGGCAGATGATGAACGATGCATCCTATGCCCTTTTGAAGCGGTTGGAACTGAAGAATATTCTGAAGCGTTTTGACAGTGTGGCAGAAACAACGGTGAATTATCAGACAGTAAAGGTGCTGGATGATTTTGCAGCGGCTGTTTCCTGGCTGGAGGGAATTGGTGAGACAGATCAACTGGGACTTTATTATTTCTCAGAAGATGATTTTGAGGGTCTGGCTGGCTGCAAAGCAGACAATGTGCCTGTTTATATTCCGGCGGAAGGGATGACAGCAGCAGTTCTTCGTGAGATGGCGGCAGCGGCGGCGAAGAGAGCCGGTGTCTGCTGCATGATCGATGTGAAACCGCAGTTGTACTGGTTGGAGCTTTCGGAAGAGGACGGCATTTTTGATGCGGCCATCGCGGCATATCTGCTCAATCCGTTAAAGGACAGCTATACCTATGACGGTATTGCACAGGATTTCCTTGGCATGACAGTGCCTTCAAGAGCGGATTGGATGAAGAAGATGACGTTGACAGAAGCATCGGAGAAAGAAAAAGAGAGTTTTGGACATTATCTTGCGTATTCGGCGATGATTCCTGTACAAGCTTATGGTACTTTAAAGAAGCGGCTTGAGGAGACCGGCATGGACCGGCTCTTTGATGAGATTGAAATGCCGTTGGTATATGCCTTATATGATATGGAGAAGGCAGGTATTGCTGTTGAGAAGGACGCCCTTGCAGAATACGGCAGCCGACTGACAGGCAGGATTGATGAACTGGAGAAGAATATTTATGAGCTTGCGGGAGAATCTTTCAATATCAACTCACCTAAGCAGCTGGGCATAATTTTATTTGAGAAGTTGGGATTGCCTTTTGCGAAGAAGACGAAGACGGGTTATTCTACGTCTGCCGATATTCTTGAAAAGCTGCGTACCTATGATCCAATCGTGGGGCAGATTCTTGAATACCGCCAGCTGACGAAATTGAAATCCACTTATGCAGATGGGCTGGCCGGTTATATCCGGCCGGATGACCAGAGAATCCACGGCAAGTTTAATCAGACCATTACAGCGACGGGACGTATCAGCAGTACGGAACCGAATCTTCAGAATATTCCGGTGCGTATGGAGCTTGGAAGGCTGATCCGCAAGGTTTTTGTACCTAAGGAAGACTGTATCTTTGTCAATGCGGATTATTCACAGATTGAGCTGCGTGTCCTTGCCCATATGGCCGGGGATGAACATCTGATCCAGGCCTACAAAGAGGCCCAGGATATCCATCGGATGACGGCTTCCCAGGTGTTCCACACACCTTTCGATGAAGTGACGCCGGCTCAGAGAAGCAATGCCAAGGCGGTTAATTTCGGTATTGTGTACGGTATCAGTTCCTTCGGCCTCAGCCAGGATCTGAGTATCACCAAGAAGGAAGCAGAGAATTATATCCAGCAGTATTTCCGAACCTATCCGGGCATTAAGGCGTTTCTTGACCGTTCTGTGGAAGATGCAAAGGAGAAGGGATACGCCGTGACATTATTCGGCAGACGCCGTCCGGTTCCGGAACTGCTTTCAAGTAATTTTATGCAGCGGTCTTTTGGTGAGCGTATTGCCATGAATTCACCGATTCAGGGAACAGCAGCGGATATCATCAAGATCGCCATGGTCAGAGTGAACAGACGCCTCAAACGGCAGCATATGAAGTCCAGGCTGATTCTGCAGATCCATGATGAATTGCTGATTGAGGCCGTTTTGGATGAAGTGGATGCAGTGAAGGCGATTTTGAAGGAAGAAATGGAACATGCAGTGACATTGGCGGTGCCGTTGGAGATTGATATGCATACCGGTCATAACTGGTATGAGTTAAAATAAATCCGGGACGTAGAAAAGGGGATGTACAAATGAAGGTGTATGGCATTACAGGCGGTGCCGGTACAGGTAAATCCGAAGTGATCAAAATGCTTCAGCAGAATTTCGGAGGATGTGTGATTATGTCTGACGAAGTGGCAAGAGAACTGATGCAGAAGGGCAATATCAGCTATCAGCTGATCGTGGAATATTTTGGCAGGGATATTTTGATGGATGACGGCGAAATCGACAGAAAGAAGCTGGCCGATCATGTTTTTAACAACAAAGAAGCCCTGGAGAAGTTGAACAGTATGACGCATCCGTATGTAAAGGATGAGATACGAAAGTTGATCGCAGAGGCAGAGGCTTCCGGTGAGTGTCGTTTTGTGGCGTTGGAATCTGCCATTCTTCTTGAATGCGGATATGAAGATATCTGTGATGAATTCTGGTATGTGTATACGAAACCGGAGATCCGCAGACAGCGCATGAAGGAGACAAGGAATTACTCCGATGAGAAGGTTGATTCGGTGATGAGAAACCAGCAGCCGGATGAGGTCTTTTTTGAGCAATGTTCTTTTGTGATTAAGAATAACACAACATTGTCGGATGTGTATGCTCAGTTGAAAGAGAAGCTGGATCAACAATAAATGCACGAATGATGAAATGTTTTGGCTGCCTTTGGCAGCCGTTTGTGTACTTTGATGAATTACTGTACTAATACAAAATAAATGTTGCGTTTAAAATGTCGATGGATTATAATTTAGTATAAAAGTTCTGCGCACAGATGCGTTTAACTTGAAAGTTATTATTTTACGATGAGAGGATGAGATGCATGCAATTTTCAACAATTGCCAGCGGCAGCAGCGGCAACTGTCTGTATGCAGCAAATGATGATACACATATTTTGATCGATGCAGGTATCAGTAAGAAGAGAATTGAGCAGGGACTTAAGAGTTTCGGCACAGAAGGTACTGATATTGATGCACTTCTTGTTACCCATGAACATATGGATCATATCCAGGGAATCGGTGTCTGGTCAAGAAAGTATCATGTGCCGATTTATGGGACAAGAGGAACATTGGAAGAAATATGGCGGACGAAGTCACTTGGCAAGGTGGATGAATCCCTTTTTCATGTGATCCGGCCGGGAGAGACTTTCCAGATTAACGATATGACCATCCATCCTTTTTCTATTCCCCATGATGCAAGGGATCCTGTCAGCTATCAGATTGAAACGGCAGATGCAAGAATTGGAACAGTGACGGACCTGGGTTATTTTGATGAGGCGATCATCGATGAGCTTAAGGATTGTGATCTGCTCTATGTGGAAGCTAATTATGATCTGCATATGCTTGAAGTGGGACCATATCCCTATCAGTTGAAGCGCAGAATCGCCGGGAATTATGGCCATCTTTGTAATGAGATGTCCGGTCAGCTGGTCGGCAGACTCCTGAATGAGAGACTGCAGCAGGTGATCCTTGGACACTTGAGCAAGGAGAACAATTTTCCTGAGCTTGCGCTCAGAGCCGTTCAGAATGAATTGGAAAGAGATTTTTCAGTGACAAAAGAAGCGCTGCATATCAGCGTTGCCCCAAGAGATGAGGCAAGGGCTCTTATCACATTATAAAACGGAGGTATTGAATCATGAACAGGACAATTATTACAGTTATCGGCAAGGACAGGGTAGGTATTATTGCAACCGTATGTACATATCTTGCGGAGCATAAGATCAACATTCTTGATATTGATCAGTCCATTATCCAGGGCTATTTTCATATGATGATGATCGTAGATGCTAATGGTGCAGATAAGGAATTTGCCTCATTGGTGAAGGATCTTGAGAAGATCGGTGAAGATCTTGGTGTTCAGATCAAAATGCAGCACGAAGAGATTTTTGACATCATGCATAGAATTTAACAAAGGCGGGTAAGATAAATGATCAATGTATTTGAAGTTCGGGAAACGAACAAGATGATTGAGGAGTCCAATCTGGACGTCCGTACAATTACAATGGGTATCAGTCTTCTTGACTGCTGTGATAATAATGTAGATGTTGTTTGTGAGAAGATATATCGTAAGATCACTGAGAAGGCAGCGAATCTTGTGAAGGTCGGTGAGCAGATTGAGCTGGATTATGGTATTCCGATTGTCAATAAGCGAATTTCCGTAACGCCGATTGCACTGGTTGGCGGCAGCTGCTGCAAGACACCGGAAGATTATGTGAAGATTGCCAAGACCCTTGACAGAGCAGCTCATACAGTAGGCATCAACTTTCTCGGCGGTTATTCAGCCCTTGTTTCAAAGGGCATGACACCTGCGGACAAGCTGTTGATTGAATCTATCCCTCAGGCATTGGCAGAGACAGAACTCGTCTGCAGTTCTGTGAATGTGGGTTCCACCAAGACCGGTATTGATATGGATGCTGTCAAGATGCTGGGCGAGACCGTGAAGAAGACAGCAGAGCTGACAAAGGACAATGATTCTCTTGGTTGTGCGAAGCTTGTTATTTTCTGTAATGCACCGGATGATAATCCATTTATGGCAGGCGCATTCCATGGTGTGACAGAGGGAGATGTTGTCATCAACGTGGGTGTCAGTGGCCCTGGTGTTGTTAAACGTGCTATTGAAGAAGTCAAAGGTCAGGATTTCGGTGTGCTCTGTGAGACAATTAAGAAGACAGCTTTTAAGGTGACTCGTGTTGGGCAGCTGGTTGCCCAGGAAGCTTCCAGACGTCTGAACGTGCCGTTTGGCATTATTGACCTTTCCCTTGCTCCGACACCGGCTGTTGGTGACAGCGTTGCTGAGATACTTCAGGAAATGGGTCTTGAGCGCGTGGGTGCACCGGGTACAACAGCGGCCCTTGCCCTTTTGAATGATCAGGTGAAGAAGGGCGGTATCATGGCTTCTTCTTATGTCGGCGGTCTGTCTGGTGCTTTTATTCCTGTATCTGAGGATCAGGGTATGATTGATTCTGTACTGGAAGGTGCACTGACCATGGAGAAACTGGAAGCGATGACATGTGTATGCTCTGTTGGTCTGGATATGATCGCTATTCCGGGAGATACAAAGGCAACCACTATTTCCGGTATGATCGCAGATGAAATGGCGATCGGTATGATCAACCAGAAGACAACTGCGGTCCGACTGATTCCGGTACATGGCATGAAAGTCGGCGATACAGCTGAATTTGGCGGATTGCTTGGTTATGCACCGATTATGAAAGTGAATGAATTTGACTGTTCGGATTTCATTAACCGCGGCGGCAGAATTCCGGCGCCAATTCACAGTTTTAAAAATTAATTTTATTTTGGGAGATAGAAATGGGAGTTTTAGAAGGTTTAAAACCGGAACGCGTTTTTTATTATTTTGAGGAGATCTGCAAGATCCCGCATGGCTCTTACAATGTAGCAGCCATCAGCGATTACTGTGTTTCTGTGGCACAGTCTCTGAATCTTGAGGTTCGTCAGGATGAAGAATACAATGTCGTAATCAGAAAGCCGGCTTCAGAAGGCTATGGCGAAGCGCCGGTTCTGATGCTCCAGGGACATCTGGATATGGTATGTGTCAAAGATGCAGGTGTGGATTTTGATTTTGAGAAGGATGGACTGAACCTGGTGGTTGAAGACGGATATGTCCATGCAAAGGGAACAACTCTCGGCGGAGATGACGGCATTGCCGTTGCCATGGGATTGGCAATTCTTGAGGATAATACGATTGAACATCCGGAACTGGAAGTGGTCTTTACAACTGAAGAAGAAGTGGGCATGGAAGGTGCCATTGCACTGGATACAGCCGATCTGAAGGCAAAATACCTTTTGAATCTTGATTCAGAGGATGAAGGGCATTTCCTTGCAGGCTGTGCCGGCGGTGTGAAAGCCACATCGTTTCTTCCGATGAGCTGTGCTTCTGCCGAGGGAACGGCAATGACACTGCATGTCCATGGCCTTGTGGGTGGACATTCCGGCTCAGAGATTGATAAAGGCCGTGCCAATGCGAACATTTTGCTTGGCAGACTGTTGTTTGAACTGCATGAAGCACTGCCATTTTGTATTATTTCTGTGGATGGCGGGGACAAGGACAATGCGATTCCTGTAGATAGTAAGGCTGAGATCGTGGTATCTGATGAAGACATCGATGAGATCCAGTCTCTGGCAGCTACTTTTCAGGAGAAAGTGCGCAGTGAGTTCCATGTGTGTGATCCGGTGATTGCCATTGATGCGGATGTACGTGCGGAGGGAGGCTATGAAGTCTTCTCTATGGCATTGACTGAGAAGGTAATTTTTATGCTGATGCAGGTGCCAAATGGCATCCAGACGATGAGCGCAGATTTGCCGGGCCTTGTTGAAAGTTCATTAAATCTCGGAGTTCTTGAGACGACGGAAGAGGGAGTTGCCATGACATGGGCCATCAGAAGTTCTGTGAAGTCCCTGAAAGAACTGATGAAAGATAAGCTGAGATATATGACAGAATTTCTGGGCGGCGAAATGACTTTCCGTGGCGAATATCCGGAATGGCCATTTAACCCTGATTCCAAAATCTGTGCACTCTGCAAGAAGATTTATGAGGAACAGACAGGCGAAGAGGCATCTATTGAGATGATTCATGCCGGACTTGAATGTGGTTTGCTGTCCGAGAAGATGCCTTGGCTTGATATGGTCAGCATGGGCCCTGAAATGCACGATATTCATACATCGAGAGAACGCTTGGGTATTGCTTCTGTTGAGAGGACATACAACCTGGTGTTGACTGTTCTCAAAGAATTCAAGAATTACTGCAATTAAGAGGCAATGACAAGAATGGTACATGCGATTATATTTGATATGG